>Ga0315284_10000134_pt1 | contig 98683 bp, 103 predicted proteins | sample YL17G09_16_MG_FD_203696 | JGI IMG/M metagenome (GOLD analysis project Ga0315284, IMG submission 203696) | Sediment microbial communities from Yellowstone Lake, YNP, Wyoming, USA - YL17G09_16 | ecosystem: Environmental > Aquatic > Freshwater > Lake > Sediment | place: USA: Wyoming | collected... | reverse complement strand
AATATGAAGGCGCCCACTACACCCGCAGGCTCGTCCGAAACTATCGCTACCTTCCACAAGTCGTTGGGACTACGACCAAGTCGCGCAGCCCTCAGCGATGTTATTGACTTGAGGGCCGGCTCGGGCTGCGTGACTATCTCGTCATAGCCATGAATAGCTCTGTCTTCGGCTGTTGACGTGAAGGCCTTGACGGTGAGCCGGGCAAGGTCTCTGTCTGCGAATTCCTCTCCGGTTTGTATAGCTACGCCCTCAGGGGCAGTGTATCGGATTTGGCGAGCGTCCAGGTCCTGAAGCATGACTGCACCCATCGGCTCGACTGTACGGAACCCGGACTTGTCAAACAGGTCGGAGTGCCACTTCAGTGTGCCGGGAGCGGCCTTTGGATACTTGATGACTGTGTAGACGTTGGCGACACTTCTGTTACTGAGCTCCGTCAAGCCCTGTCCGAGCAGAGCTCGTCCGAGGCCCGTTTCCTTCTGGGAGGCAATCACTGAGGGTTCCCATCTTCTGATAACCCCGGTTTCCCCGACGACCTTCAGCCCCAAGATGCCAAGTACATTGGTATGACCTTCGTGTCTTGCGAGCAGGAAGAGGTGGTCTTGCTTTCCGAAGTCGGTCTCCAGTTCTTCAAGCTCCTCCTCTCTGTTGAAGTCAAGGGGTTTCGGCTTCCAGAACCAGTACTGTTCGTGCATACACTCTGTCCATGCGTCCCGGTATTCTCCCCAGTCGCGGGCCGCCTCTATCCTGAACGTCATCGCGGGTGAACGGAGCACCCACTGTGAAGAACCTTTGCTCTGAATGCAGAACATGCATCCATATGATACTGTGTCCCAATCGATGGAAATAGAAAAACAGGAGAGGGTCCTAGGCACGACACCTAGAACTCCTCTGGGCTAGAGCCCGGACATCTGATCTACTGCTTGAAAGCGGATCTCGTAGTGGGCACCAAGAGGTACACCACGATTATGACGCCGATGGCCAGCGAGAACATCGGAATGGGTGTGCTCATCACGTCGAATATGATGCCGAGTATGTTGATTATGAGTGTCCATATCCAAGCCCATCCCTTAAGGGTCCAGAGGCCATAGAACAGGACCAGCATGATGATTCCAATGATCAGTGGTGCGATCGCTATGAGAGCTGCTAGCAGCGGCATGCTGCTCAACAGAGCAAGCGCCGCGACGCCAAGCAAGAGAAGTCCCAGAGCTCCCAGAAGCTGCAAGATTGCAAGGATTGTGATACCTAGCGGCCGTCCAGCCATTTGTGTTACCTCCGTTTCACAACCTGAGTTGTGTAACAGCGCTCGGAACGCATCTCTCCTATAAGGGAATCGTAGTTCCCTGTTCTTGGTCGAAGTCTGCGCAGTTGGCAACTGATTCTGCTTCGGCTACTCCAGAGCTTCCCGCTCTTACTTCGAACAGAATCATGTTTCAGACCGCATGGATACACACCCAGACCTGTTGAGAAACGTGGGAGCTCAGTACCGACCGCTTTGAGCCAGCAAGAGCAGTCGGCTCGCGTGCAATGCCGAACAGGCGGCGGAGTGTCATGAATTGCCTCCGGTGCGCTATGACTGGGTTTGGTAGTAGGGATCGAGATTACCTTTCCATCCGCCGAATTCGTGTTCAGGAAGTTTCGTCACCCGACACTGCGGCTTGGCCACTATTTCAACCACTTCGAACTTAGCAAGGAATTTCATTGTGTATGCTGGCCTCCCAACCAAGGCAGTATCGAGCCCTCTGGAAGTTTCTCCGCATGAGCTGACAGTTTCACCTTCGGAGACCTCGCCTGCATGCCTAGTCTTCCTTATCCTGTCTTCCTTTGGCGTTCGGGAAGTCGCATCCTGTGACTGGCTAGCATGATCCTCGCTGAGGAAGGTTGTATCTGATGGCGCCATAGGTCAAGGTTAATAGTCGGCTCAGAGTTTCGTCGTTTCAAGTGTGTGTGCCATGACCCGAGTGCTTGCTGCGTGCATTCTCATCCTCTTCGTGGTCATGCCATGTTCAGCCGCTGAGTATGGACCTGCCTCATTCACGTGTGACGGTGTTAATGTCATAGTAGCAGTGACAGCCGACACTCCGTGGGAGAGTCCCTTCACGGAAGAGGTGGGGCTGACTGTGGGGATTACCCCGCAGTTGCCTGGTGTCACGCAAGTGAACGTGACCGAAGTGAGCGTTTCTGTAAACAGGTATGACTCAGGTAGTGCGACCTTCGTCCTTGTTGCGGCCAGAAGCAGAGTTTTCTCATCGCCAGTTACTGGATCTGATCACGCGAACTTCACGACCAGTCTGCTTCTCTCTGGGACCACCTCTGGCGCAGAATGCTACTTCGCTTTGGCTGTATCCGGCGAGTATACAAACGGCACGCATGTCATCCATTTCCTCTCGACATCTCTGGAGAACCTCGTAGGGCCGTTTGTCATCTCGGTTGGCGTGGGCTCTCCTCTGTTCCTTATCGGCCTAGTAATGATGGGACTTTTCTCCGCCATAGTAGTCCTCGGCGTCTTTGGAGTGAAGAAGTCACAAGGCCCGGCACATCGCAGACACCGTCTTGACGAATGAAGCGGCCTGGGTATTCGTTTGTTCCTGTAGAAGATGATGCTTTCAGGGAACCGGCACACATGCAAAATCGCTCGGTTCGTAGGTCTCATAAGGGGGTTGAAATCCTGACCTAGTCAGATGTTCTATGACTCAGAGAGAGATGGTCTGGGATCTGACCCAGCTAGTGAAGAACAGTGAAACCTCCATGGTCCAGAAGGAGATGGAAGCAGCTGTCACCGATGCTGAAACGTTTCGTAAGAAGTACCAAGGTAAGATCGCGAAGTTCGACGCAAAGGGCCTACTGAAGATGATTGAGGAGAAGGATGAGCTCGACCTCAAGTATGAAGGCGCGTTCATTTATGCATATCTGACGTACAGTGCAGATTCGACCACTCCGGTTTCTAAGGCGCTGCTAGACTCATATCGCAAGAACTCCTCCAAGGTGGGACAGCTCCTTGCATTCATGGATGTAGAGCTCGGGAAGCTCCTCGTTGAGAAGCCATCACTTGTCAACGACCCAGTACTGGCAGAGTACAAGCACAAGCTAGAGCGAGTGGTCAGGAGAATCCCTCACATGCTCTCTGAAGCTGAGGAGAGTCTAGTGATCGTAAAAGACACCAATGGGATAGGTGCATGGCAGCAGCTCCAGAGCGACTGGCTCTCCACACGCATGTTCACTATTCAGCTAGACGGACAGACGAAGACTCTACCATATGGTGAGATAGTTGGTCTCTATGAACACGGTGATAGAGATGTGAGGCGCAGGGCCAATCAGGCCGTCTATGAGAATCTTGGGAAGGACGACATAGTCTGGGCCAGCGCGCTACGGGCGGTCTGCGCAGACCACTTGGAGATGTGCAAACTGAGGAAGTACCCCTCCGCAATGACTCCGAGTATAATCGCCAATGATGTTGACCAAAAGACCGTCGACAGTCTGATGAAGACAATCGAGGCAAACGTCGGCGTCTACCGCAAGTATCTACAGTCGAAAGCCAAGATGATGGGATTGAAGAAGCTGGCCAACTATGACATAGTCGCCCCCCTGCCGAAGATTCCCGAGAAGGAGTACTCTTGGGAAGAGGCTCGCAAAGAGACCATCGCTGCTTACACTGGCTTCGACGAGCAGATCGGCAATTGGGTCAAGGAGATGTTCGACAAGCTGCACATAGACGCGGAGGTCAGGAAGGGCAAGACCTCCGGTGCATGGTGCTTCACGTTCTTCTCTGGGAAGACCGGATATGTTCTCCTTAGCTTCACCAAGAAGCTGGGCAATGTGTACACACTGGCTCACGAGAACGGTCATGCAATCCATGCATATCTTGGATCAAGAGTCCAGAAACTCAGCAACTCTGATGTCGGTTCCTGCATTGCTGAGTGTGGCTCCATATTCGGGGAGCTGCTTCTGACTGAGCGGCTTCTCTCGTCTGCAAAGACCAAGCAGGAGAAGCAGGCGGTGTTGACCAGCGTCCTAGATGAGTTCGGCATGGCCGCCTTTCAGGTTTCGGGACGGGTCTTCTTCGAAAAGAGTCTGTATCAGGCGATCGAACGCGGCGAGTTCCTAGATGGTGAGACTGTGTCGAAATACTGGACTGCAGGTCGCGATAGAATCTACGGAGATACAATCGAGTGGCTGGATGTCATGAAGTGGGAATGGACAATGAAGCTCCATTACTACTTGGCCAACTACAGGTTCTACAACTACCCATATGTCTTTGCTCAGCTGTTCGTCTTCGCCCTGTACAGGCTGTACAAGGAACAGGGCAAGGCGTTCGTGCCCAAGCTCAAGGCTCTCCTTAGCGCAGGGTCAAGCAAGTCGCCTTTCGAACTGGGTAAGGAACTCGGGTTTGACCTAAGCTCAGAAGCCTTCTGGCAGAAAGGAATGGATCAGGCTTCCGAGTTCGTGAAGATGCTTGAGGCGCTGCTCTAGTTCAGATAGACTTGGAGGAGGGTCGCAGGTCGACCACTCCTCGTTACTATACAAGACGATACCAGCGGTATTATAAACAAAGGACTTCAAATCGTCCCACAGCCTGCTGATGGGGCACAACCAAGATTGAATCACTCTGACGAAGAGAACCATTCAGACCAGTCGACTAAAGAAAGCGAATCTCCTGACGACAGCCTATGGATTCGGACATCGCGAGAATTGGAACTGACCGATGGTTTGGAGATCGCTAGACGTTATCTCACCATGAATGGGTTTGATGGCGCACTCACAATGCTGGGGCTACTGATTGCAGGACTTGTGTCCATGCAGACAATAGATCCCCGAATCGTTGTAAGCACCACGCTCATCGCTGCCGTCGCATCGAGCGTGGCCATGTGCGTATCAGGTTTCAGTGGTGCATACATGGCTGAGAGCGCAGAACGGGATCGCGAGCTGGACGAGATGAGAGTATCGACGACCAGTGCCCGCACTGTTGCCAAGTATGCCGATGCCTCGAAGACCACGATACTGGTGGTGGCCGCAGTAGATGGGCTGTCACCACTTATTGTTTCTCTGCTCATCATGTTTCCATTGTTCCTAGTGCCAGTCGGTCTTCTTGGACACAGTGCCGCTTTTGCAATTGCCATTCTCATTTGCCTCGCCCTACTGTTCCTGCTAGGCGTGTTTCTCGGTCATGTTTCGCGAAGCAGCATCTGGAAGGGCGGAGTGATGACGCTATTCGCTGGCCTAGCAACAGCACTGCTGATCTTGCTGGTTTCCATGTTCACAGGCATTGGGTTCTATTAGCGGTACAAGGTCGTCGATAACCGTTCATTGTAAGTTGGACAAAGTTGGACACAGGAGTCCTTGTCCTCCCAGAAACGACACTGGGGTCGTACTCCTTGAGGCTACGTTGTGTCGGGTCAGCCTCAAAGAGATGTCTGGTTTGAGCTATCTAGGCCCCTACTCGAGAATGTCCAAGATTGTCCAACTTCTACGCAGCTGTTGCATACCCTGCAGATCCCGAGCCTGAATCATCCCGGAATCGCATGAGCGCCACAGGTCTCTCTAGGAAGCTCGGTTCGCTTCTGAGAAGCCGCTGGCTTCAGAACCCAGCGCTGTCGCTCTGCTATGGCTGGAAAGTGTGCGATGCAAAGTACAGCAGAGTGATTAGCTCACAGTCCGCCGCCTCTACTTGGTCGCCATAGAGCGATGAGAATACGGTTTCCTCTGGATCTACGTAGTGAATTGGCACTACATACTTCGGCGAGATGATCTCGATGGCTTCGACCACCTCCGCCCTGTACATTGTCTGACAACCCGGTCCCAGGGGGAGTAGTGCGACATCGATTGTACCGGCCAACTCCTGATACTCATCGATTACCTTGGAGTCGCCTGCATGGAAGATCGCAAACTCTCCGATCTCTACGATGTAGCTTGTGTAGTTCTCCTCTCTGGGATGGCTAGCGTTGTAGCCTTCGGGGGCAAATGTGTACATGTAGAACGCGGTGATGTTGATTGATCCAACTTGCACATGGTCGCGTGGGCTTACACCGACACCATCAAACTGAGCGATTGCTTCTGTCATGGTCTCTGGAAACACGTTCACAGTGCCGTTCTTCTCTAGCATCTGGACAATCGAACTGCTGTAGTGGTCTCCATGGGGATGCGTTATGAGGATTGCATCCGCAGGAGAGCCGGAATAGCTGCCCGGGAGGTTCACTGGATCGATGTATACCCTCAATCCGTCTGCTTCAATCATGACGCCTGCGTTGTACAGCAGAGTCAGTCCAACTAGATTGGCAGCCGGGTTCTGAGCACTCTGATTCAGCACGACGAAGACTCCGACTGGTGTCCCAATGCCCACAAGCAGAATGACCACACCTAATGCAGTCTTGGAATGACCCGCGAGTGTCATACCATATCATTCGCTTGTGTGGCGAATATGAGCGGTGCCCTCGACGCAGTCGGAGGGAATGTGTCTGTTGTGTGGATAAGGCGCTTTCCCGTTTCATTCGACGTCGGAATGGAAACCTACGAATGGACCCACACCCACTCAGCCTGCATCTCTCCTTGCCGCTGCGGGCAGTACTGGGGAACTATCATAACCAACTCATGCTAGGTTTCATCTTTTGCGATATGCAGTCAAGTATATTGCATCGGCTACGAAGGCAAGAAGAGCTGCGAGCAAACCAGGAGCGGCTACAAGAAAGAAGGATGCGCCGAGTGCAGCTAAGCCTGCTTCACTGGCCACGACAATCAAGGCTAGCGCACACACACCTCCGCATGCTCCACAACCAGGGACCATCTCCTGTTCGCCTCTGGGTGTGTAGGTGTACACAGTCTTCTTGGCAATCCTGTCATCATAAGAGCTTACATCAGAAATGGTATAGCGACCTCTGTAGACCGAGATTCCGACCATTATCAGATACGGCGCGATGAAGCATGCTATTACGCCCGACGTTATATCGCCAAGGCTGAAGCTGATACCCGCCTGAACGAACATCAGGACCGCACAAACGAAGAGTAGACGTCCGGCCTTCGTCGATCGAACCATAACTTTGTTCTCCTGAATGCTTGTTCTCTGTCCAATGGCGAATTGTAAGCGGCATATATCTGTTACGTGCTCCTCGGGCCGACTCGTTCCGCATTCAGAAGACGCAGATCGGTGAACAGGGAAGCAAACAGGTGACCCAGAGTTTCGCTGAGAGGACTAGGAATATAACCGGCGAAGGTTTAGAGGACTCTGCTCTCTACATTGTGAGGGCCTCGATGGTCATGCACAGGGGCAACGGTCAGGTATCATCAATGGATAAGCAACAGCTGTTTGACTTCGCCAAAGAATGGCTCGCAACTTGGACTGGCAACAGGCCTCAGGAGCTCATAGAGTTCTACGACGATCAAGCGACCTACTATGATCCTGCACACAGAGATGGTCTTCACGGCAGAGATGCCATCCTCGAATACTTCACGGGACTGCTGGAGGTATACCACGACTGGGTATGGGAACCGCTCGAGGTCTTTCCGACAGAAGGAGGCATGACCCTGAAGTGGAAGTGCGCTATTCCTGTCGCAGGTGAGGTGATCTGCGAGACCGGCCTTGACATAGTCATGCTCAAAGGTCGAAAGATAACTCGCAATGAGGTCTACTTCGACCGCACCCGACTTGTAGCCGCCGTGCAGGCAAAGAAGCGTCAACACCGCCTCATACACTGAGATTGTCTGCAAGGTGTGTTCAGACCCCGAGCCATCTCACTACTGCCTCGTTGAACTCAGGCGCCCTCTCAAGCATTACTCCATGTCCTGCCTGTGGCAGTACTTGGAGGTCCGAATTGGCGATGTTGTCGTGCAAATAGGCCGCATGCTTAATCGGAGTCATGACATCATTCTCACCGACGATGACAAGGGTGGGTATGGAAATCTGGCTTACCCTCTGCATTACATCAAAGGTGTTGCAGAGCTCAAAGTCTCGGCGTATGATTGGCACTGGACACTTGCGTGCCTCGGCTTGCGAGGCTTGAACCATTGCCTTTGGGGCACTCTCATGGAACATGAACTCTGCCAGGGCTTCAAAGTACCCTTCTGGGTTGTTGTCGAGAAGGTTGAATATCATCGGGGCGACCTTGAGGCGTGCGCCAGTCCCAACCAGAACCAGTCCCCCCAAGTCTTCAGACCTGTCTATAGCATACAGCTGTGCCAATGCGCCGCCCATAGAATGACCAACAAGCACAGGTTCGTCACACAGACTCACTACAGACTCGATGTCGTCCAGATACGATTTGAGCACATCTGTTGGCCGTCTGTCCGGGGTCTTCCCATGTCCGTTTAGATCCAGAGCCATCACATGGGTTTTCTTGGAGAGGGCTCTCAGCTGCATGGACCAGATAGTAGAGGAACTCCCAGCTCCATGGACCATGATTAGGGCCGTGGAATTCCTCTTTCCAGACTCTTCGATGTGAATGTCCATGTCTGGGGCTATGCACAAGGTTGCTTTCAGCCTTTTGGACAACGTTCCGTGAGAAAAAGTATGTATGTCTGTCGCCGTGCAGGTTTGCACGGACTTTGGGGATTTCGCGGAGGCCATCGCATTTTTTAGCCAGTTTGTATTGGGTTAGGACCAGTCGAGAAACCTCGAGGGGCGAATTCGCCATATCACTCGACGTTGCTTAGAGGTAGAGAGAATGAGCTCAACAAACAAATCGATGACAGCTATCGTTGTTGTCGTCATCGTGATTCTGGCCGGCGCAGGCGCGTACTGGGTGATCATGAATCCTCCAGTGCTCCCTGAGAACCCATACGATGTAGCAATCGTATTCGCTACCGGTGGTCTCGGTGACAAGAGCTTCAACGATGGCTGCAAGAAGGGCGCAGACGACGCCAAAGCGGATTTCGGCATGAACTTCACCTATGCCGAGCCCACAGCTATCAGTGAGTATGAAGGTTACATTCGTGGGTATGCAGCACATGCGCAGTATCGGGACGCGTACAAGCTGATTATCTCGGTTGGATTCGATCAGGAAACAGCCTTGATTGCGGTTGCCGCAGACTACCCGAACCAGAAGTTCGCGATAGTTGACATGTTCATTGACCCAGCCAACTACACGAACGTGGCATCTCTTCTCTTCAATGAGAACGAGGGCTCAGCGCTTGTCGGCGCTATGGCTGGTCTCGTGACCAACACAAGCAAGATTGGCTTTGTGGGTGGCATGGACATCCCGCTGATCAACAAGTTCGCAGGTGGCTATATCTGGGGTGCGAACAAGAGCAACCCTGGCATCAACTTCACCATAGCCTACACCGGCGACTGGGTCAACACTGCCGCAGGCAAGAGTCTTGCTGATGGTATGTACGCAGCCGGATTCGACATCATCTTTGCTGCAGCTGGACGTTCCGGCCTCGGCGTCCTTGAGAGCGCCGTGGACACAAACGGGACCAAAGCATACCCTGTCTGGGCAATCGGTGTCGATTCTCCACAGATGTACCTTGGTCTCAACACCGCGAACGACCATACCGTGGTCCTGACCTCGATGCTGAAGAGGGTTGACCTAGCCGTCTACAGGCAGTTCGAAACAGTATTCCTGAATACTTGGACTGGAGGTCTGAAGTTCGGGACTGTCGGCAATGGGCTGGTGGGATACGAACTGAACCAGACCATAGTTGATCTTGATCCAGCCGTGTACACCTACCTTTATGCGCTGGAGGGCCAAATCGGCTCCGGTGCTGTGACAGTTCCTGATACCAAGTACTGGCCATGAGGACCACTGATAGAACGTATCTGTGAGAGGGTTTCGCACCCTCTCCTCTCCTTTTTTTCCTGGTATTGCTGACATGTAGGCGTGTTTGTCTTTCGACCACTAGCCTCTACTGTTATATAGACCTAGTTCCGTGCTAGGTCCTGCACTCTCACGCAGGTGGCTCTTCGCATGGCTGAATCATCCACCAGTCTGGACACGACTTCCCGGGATGCGGTCGAGCTCATAGGCATATGCAAGACTTTTCCGGGTGGTATTCATGCCAATAGAAACATTACCCTCAGAATAAGAGAAGGAGAGGTGCACGGTCTTCTGGGAGAGAACGGGGCCGGGAAGACGACTCTGATGAACATCCTGTATGGTCTCTTGACAAAGGATGCCGGACGCATCATCATCAAGGGTGAAGAGGTCGAGCTTCAGTCACCTCAGGATGCCATAGTCCGTGGAGTTGGAATGGTGCACCAACACTTCAAGCTTATCCCACCCCTGACTGTCGCTGAGAATGTCGTTCTGGGCCTTGAGCCGATCCTCTTGCTCGGGAAGACGGGATCTCATTTGGCCGCTGGTTTCGTCAAGTCTGTTGGGTTTCTCAAGCAAGCTCTACCTGTTGACCTGAGGGCTGCTGAGAAGAGGATTCGGGCGATTGCCGAAGAGAATGGAATGAACATTGATCCGAAGTCCCGAGTGATGGATCTGTCAGTTGGCCTGCAACAGAGAGTCGAGGTCATAAAGACACTGTATCGAGCAGCAGACATCTTGATTCTGGATGAACCGACCTCAGTACTCACTCCGCAAGAGGTCGACGAGCTGTTTCTGACCTTGGACAGGTTCAAGGAGCAGGGCAAGACGATAATACTGATAACGCACAAGCTCCGTGAGCCGATGATACTGTGTGACAGAATAAGTGTGCTTCGAGATGGGGAGATCGTCGGCACCGTGAACAGGAAAGACACATCGCCTGAAGAGCTCGCACGGATGATGGTCGGTAGGCCTGTTTCATTTACTGTTGAAAAACCACCAAAGGAACCTGGCTCCAAGGTGCTAGCAGTCACAGACTTGGTTGTGCACAACGCGCAGGGAATAGTTGCGGTCAAAGGCGTATCATTTGATGTTCACGAAGGGGAAATCTTGGGTGTTGCTGGAGTCGAAGGGAACGGTCAGACCGAACTAGTGGAAGCGATAGTGGGGCTTCGGAAGCCCAAGAATGGGCGAGTACTAGTGAATGAGCACGATCTGACCGGGAAGAGTCCCCGCAAGGTGCGGAAGGCCGGCGTGAGCCACATACCGGAGGACCGACACAAGAAGGGGCTCGTACTTCCTTTCACTGTTCAAGAGAACCTTGTGTTGGGCAGACATGCCGAAGCCCCCTTCGCCAGAGGTCCAAGAAGGATGCTGCTCGATCTTGAGGAGTCGAGGAAGGTTTCCAAGGACTTGGTTGAAACCTACTCTATAAAGGTAGGTGATGTCTCGTCCTTGGCCCAGACTCTTTCAGGCGGCAATCAACAGAAAGTCGTAGTTGCTCGAGAGCTGGCAGCGCAGCCCAAGCTTCTGATCGCAGCTCAGCCCACGAGAGGGCTTGATGTTGGGGCCACTGAGTTCATACACCAAGTCCTTGTCGGAATGAGAAACGCTGGGTTGGGGGTATTGCTCGTTTCCGCGGAGCTCGATGAGATCAGGAGCCTCTCTGACAGGATTGCCGTGATGTTCGGCGGCAAGATAGTCGCTATCAGGAAACCTTCGGATACGAGTGTGGAGGAATTGGGCCTTCTGATGGCAGGCCACAATGACACACGAGGAAGTGATGAGAGATGAGCACAGGAGAGTCATCCGCTGAGATCGAAGCTCCAGTGACGACAAGACCTTTGTCATCCCTTGATCTCCTCAATGCCAAGCTGTACACTTGGAGCTTCTGGAAACCCATCATGTGGGCTGTCGTTTCCATTGTTCTTTCGCTCATTGTGAGCGCTGTTATTATGCTGTTGTCAGGCTACGACCCTCTCCTAGCCTATAGCACACTCTTCTACGGCATGCTAATCCAGCCCGACTATGCTCTCTATTTCGCGACACCATTGATTCTTACTGGCCTGTCCGTGGCTCTGGCGTTCAGGTGTGGGCTGTTTAACATTGGAGCAGAAGGTCAGCTCTACATGGGGTCCATGGCAGCAGCGATTGTAGGATACGCAGTCGCATTGCCCATTATAGTCCATCCTCTCGCCTGTCTTGCAGTTGGTGCGATTGCCGGCGGACTGTGGGGTTTCGTACCTGGTCTCCTCAAGGCATATCGAGGAGCACATGAAGTTGTGACCACGATGATGCTGAGCTATACTGCAATCCTGTTCACCCAGTGGCTCGCCACGTATCCGCTGAGAGAGCCGGGACAGGTCCAACTGGTCCCGCAGCTGCCTCCCATACTGCCTACAGCTGTCATCCCGAACGTGGTTGGCTACTATCTTCACTGGGGGATTGCTCTTGCCATAGCATCAGTCTTTGCAGTGTCTTTTGTCATAAACAGGACTGTGCTTGGCTATGAGATGCGAGCAGTTGGTTTCAACCGCGATGCAGCAGAGTGCGCGGGCATAGATCCTCGTCGGAACATGGCTTTGGCCTTGGGACTGAGCGGCGCTTTGGCAGGCCTTGCGGGATCGGGGGAGATACTGGGGACTTATGGACGCTTCATAGACCACTGGTCACCGGGTCTCGGATTCGATGGAATCACGGTCGCAGTCCTTGGTCGCAATCATCCTTGGGGCTGTCTGCTTGCTGCGATATTCTTCGGTGCTCTGAGGTCGGGTGGTACATTCATGAATGCTGTAGCGCGCGTCCCGGTCGAGATGGTCGGCGTCATTCAGGGACTCATCGTTCTATTCGTGGCTGCGCCGAGGGTCAATGACTGGCTGGCGAAGAGCGGCTTTGGCTATGCCATCTGGCTCAAGAATGAACCCAAGATAGCTGTGCCCAACTTTGCGGCATTGGTGTTTGGAGCCATCAGCTCAGTGCTCGCTCTGGGATACTGCATCCTAAGGGGACTAAGTGGCACCCTTGTCGGTCTGTTCTTCTTGATGGCGATTGTCGGTGTTGTTTCATTTGGCATGACTCTGTCGAGGTACCGCCGCGCGCCCATCGTGCATGTGATACTCTGCGGCCTCTGGCTACTGACTGGCACCATTGACATCTTGGACTTCACAGGCGTTTCATACGGGACTTCAGTCGTCATGTACATAGGCGGTTTGATGATTGCAGTGGCCCTCACTTGGCTGCATTCAAAGAAAGCTAAGGAAGGGAGGTGTCAGCCATGATGCAGGCCATAGACCCCAATCTGCTCTTGTTGGGTTGGCTGATCAGGTCCACTCTTGAGATGTCCACACCCCTGGTGTTGGCAGCCCTTGGGGGCATGTTCTCAGAGAAGTCGGGTGTCGTGAACATTGGCCTTGAGGGCATGATGCTAATCGGAGCGTTCTCTGCCGCTGCTGTGAGCTGGTACACGGGTAACCCTTGGCTCGGTCTGTTGGGCGGGATTGCTTCGGGTGGTGTCCTGGCTGCAGTCCACGCAGTGGCGTGCGTGACTTTCAAAGGAAACCAGATTGTCAGCGGCACCGGCGTCATACTGTTTGCATCGGGTTTCACGACAGTGATGCTCAAGGTAGTCTGGGGTGCACAGGGCGCCTCTGACTCAGTACCCAAGATTCCCGATGTATACATCAACCCCATCAAGGACGTACCGATTCTCGGTACTGCCTTTGGCCAGATGTCTCCAATCGTCTATCTCATGTTTGTGATGGTGGTTTTGTCATACTATGTACTCTATCGAACACCATTCGGTCTGAGACTCAGGGCGTCAGGGGAGGATCCTAGCACGCTGGACACCGCGGGCGTCAATGTGGATCACATACGTTTTGTTGCGGTTGTTATCAGTGGATGTCTGGCCGGCTTTGGTGGCTCGTTTCTCTCCATAAGCTTCCTAGGCTTCTTCGGCAAACTGATGACGGGCGGCCAAGGTTTCATTGCTCTCGCCGCGCTGATATTCGGCAACTGGACGCCGATTGGATGCCTCTTGGCCGGCGTGTTCTTCGGGTTCCTCAACGGTCTCCAGAACACAATTCAAATACTGAATGTGCCGGGGCTACAGCTCTATCTGAACTTCGTGAAGATGCTTCCCTATGTCCTCGTCGTACTCGCTCTGGCAGGGATCAGAAGATCTATTCCACCAAAGGCGATAGGTACCGCCTATGAGAAGGAGGCGAAAGCATAGTCCTGAGTTTGGCATCCCTTGCTGCCACATCGGGAATGGCGTCAAGCCACCTGCTCGTTAGACTTAAATCCAAATGCCGAAGTTGACCGTGCCTTGATGGACATACACAACCGAACATCCTTCATCCTCTGTCTAATCGGAGGAGGTCTTCTCATAGCATCTGCTGCCAGCGGCACAATCGGGATGCTGGGTGAGATAGTCGATGGCCTTAGTCAGCTCTTCGGACCTCACTTCGTGATGACGTTTGCGATAGTGATGGGCATTCTTGGTGTCCTCACTCTGTTCGGTGGCATCGGAGTAATCATTGCAGGGTTCGTACTTACTACCCGAAGGATTGAGCTGGGCCGCAACATGATACTGATCTCAGTAGGTACGGGTGTGCTCGGCCTCGCCATGAGTCTTGTTCAGCTCATCATTGCCGGCAATCCAATGATGGAGCCTTCTTCACAGATTGCTCAAATACCAGGTTGGGTTGGTGCAATCCTTTCTGTCGAGGCACGCATCATAGCCGAACAGAAGCCTATGTCGTCCTAGCGGTCCGAGTTCTGTATGGTCTGCGCCTTTCGAATCCTTTGTTGATGTTGCTTGGTGTTTCCTAGATGCCGACACCGGATAGGAGAAGCCAAACAACATTATCTCCTGCCGAAGCACACTTACGATCGGCAACATGCAACGAAAGCGGGGTAACATCGAGTATGAGTTCATCTAGCGAAGTCGAACCGAATATGACTGGCATACTGGGAGGTGTGTGCATAATGGTGGGATTCTTCTTTGGAGGTTTCGTGCTCTTCCTAAGCCTCGACCTATTTGAGCTCCCGGTGGGTATGATTCTTCTACTCGTGCTCGGTGTGCCAATGATTGGATTCCTGCTGGGCGTGATTGTTATCTTCAGGTACGGACACGTTGGCCCGTTGCCCTTTGTTCCAGCCTTTGGTACGCGTACACAGAGAGTAATTCCCGAGAAGAGCTTCGTCCACGAACCACCAAGGACTTGTCCAAACTGTAGGGCTTCCCTCTCAACGGAAGGCGTGGAGTGGGTTGGGCCGCTTACTCTCAAGTGCCCATACTGTGGGGCAACCGTGAGTACAGTGAAGAGAGAGGTATAGTCTCATTGGCACTGCCTGATATGTCACAGCATTGACCCACTCCGGCACCAACCCGAGATCGAATGAACAATCCCCGCGCTCATCAAGCGGAAGACGCGGCGAGCGACATCGCCTTGGCTAACAGAATGCTTCTGTGGTGGAGCTCATCGCTGCTGACCCATGCTGTCAGACGACCGTCCTTGGTACCAAGCCCGTGCCTCATGGCCATTTCCTCAAGGTGCGAAGTGTGAAGGGGGGACGAGGTTAACCTGTAAACAAACCATGCACCTGAGCCCGGCTCCTTGATGTGGCAGGTAAGATCAATCCATGTGTTACCTGTAAGAAACACTCTAAACCGCTTACCAATGGACTGGGTGATTTGCGACCGAGATCCGAATATGCCTCTCAAGACTGCGGATGTGTAGTTGACTGCAGGGGTCGGGAGAAAGGCCCATGACCAGAAGGCATACATGAACACCATTACAGCGAAGGCCAGGAAGAACCCAACTGTGTTGAATGAGTAGACGATCTCAAAGCCCTGCACCCAGCCTGGAGGAAGTTGTATCGGCGGCTCGGCAGGTATCGCATAGATTCCCGGGCTGTAGAAAAGGTAGAGAGTGACTGAGAAAGCGACCATCATGGCTGCCAGAGCCACCCTCTGCCTGTCTGCATAGAGGGACTTTGCATGCTCCAGTAGTCGGTCCATCACTCTACCTCCAGAGCTCTTAGGTAGATTCTCCTTGTTTCTTCGCCGAACTCTCTGCAGAGGTCGACAAGCAGCTGCAACAAAGGGTGTTCGCTGTTGATTCTGATCGCATAGAGTTTGGGTGTCAACTGGTCAATCAGGATCATCTTGTCTTGTTCTAGATAGGCCAACACTCCTCGGTATAGACTTCTTGACCGGCCACTGTAGCCTATGAGTCGACTCAGCTGTACTCCACTGACGCTCCTTGGGTAGACATGACCCAGCGCGATGAGAATCGCCCTCTTCGTTTCGTTCAAGGACGCCATCAGCTGGATCAGCTCATACACAGGGCGTCGAGTGTCGTCAGTGCTCATATCCTTCAACCGAGTATCTAGTTGCTTGTGCCCGCCGGAACACAAAGGCCGGGCCAGACTACTGCCTGAGTCTAGGCGCTTCTGGAGGGTCTGAGCGCCGGCCCCTGTTGTTTGAGGGTCACCCTCCCCTATTTCTCCTTATTGAAGACCGATTGTTCCATTCCTCGGAAGGGAAAACCTAGGGGATTGCACGGTTTCCATGACAAATGGTTAATAGGTTTCAGAAGCATATCTGCTCCAGCGACGGAAATCCAACGAGGAGGTTCCAAGAATTAGCGCCTTTGGCTCGAAGTACTTCGGATGGCTGGCATGTTTCTTAATAGTGCTACTAGCTGGTTGGTTCACCCTACCCTTAGGGTACAACACTATCATCCAGTGGCTAGCACCACAGCTCGGCAACTACATACGCCCTGCACTTGTAATGGTGAATGCGTTGCTGCTGAATCCACTGAACAACTGGGTGATGGTAGCAATCTGGGCCGGTGCCGGTCTTTTAGGAGGAATGATTGCCGGAACGAAGGCGGGTGCGTTTGTGGTTGGCCTTGTGACATGGTTCTGCTGCATGCTCATTCTTGCCTTCTGTGTTGTGCAGCTTTTCGTCGGCGGTCTGAATCTGGGAGCGCTACCCCCGATACCGCCAGGGACATCAATTGTCGACATTCTGTCTATTCCTCTTGTCAAGTCGGCCATCGGTGATGTCCTTGCTCTGATTGCTGGAGGCGGAGGAGGCCTCGATCCATTGAGTCTTATCTTACCTATGGTGATATACCTCGTGGTGCCCATAATCGTCGTAACAGTATCCGGGATTATTGGTGCGACTATTCGGAAGAAGGAGTGAGTGATAGATGAGAGCGCAGACAAAGCACGCATTTGCGATAGTACTGATGGGTTCACTCTTACTGCTGCCGACCGCTGCAGCAATCGGCGTTTCTGGCCAGTTTGCTCCAGCCCAAGAGTTTGACCCGGGACAGTTCATACAGCAGCTTCTGACAAACGGTGCTGAAGCGCTTTATGCAGGTGTCGACGAAGAAGGGATACCTACGGTGGTCTATGGCCAGCTCGGCATTCCTTCTGAGCAGCTGAACTTGGGCTCGACGATGTACGACGGATGTCTGGTGATGGGTCTTGTGTCAACTCACGGAGAGCTGCTGAACTACCTGATGGACATGCTGGGAGGGTTTACCATGGGACCCACGATGATGCCGTCAGACGGCTACACTCCGAAGCAGTTCAGCGGGGGGTTCGACCCTAACAGCATTCTTCAGATGCTCGGCACTGAGTTCAACCTGCTGTTCAGCCTCTTCGCGAATGTGGAACAGCAAGCCTCTCAGCAGAGGATGTCGCAGATTCTCGCTCACCTGCAGACGAGCTTCGGCTTCCAATTCGAAGAGCTGTTAATCCTGAGAATCGACGAGAGCATTTTTCCGCCAGAAATGAACTTCACACTGCCGTTTGACTCACTTGACGCCTACATCTACAGGGTGACTAACGACTACGCCGCAGTCGTCGAGGCTGTCCTTGAAGTCATGAATCAGGACGGCTTTCTGGGCGTGCTGAATCAGACAGTCTTCTCTGAAGCATGGGCATCAGGTGCTGGTCTTGTCGCAATTCCAGACATCGCTTACCTCGTCGACCTCTTCAGTTCCTTCGGAGGGGCGAGCTACATACCGGTGCAGCAACCTTTCTTGACATCGCAGATCGAGAACATCACCGGGCCTGTGGCTGTTGCGGCCGTGGGCTACATTGGCGAGCAGGTAATCTCATCAAGTAGCACCGAGCTGAGCATAGGCTCGCTGATTGGGGCAACTGGAGACCTGACCCCCTTGTCATCCGGACTGTCCGTCGTGCTTGCGAACATGCCGAATAACGTTCCGATAGTTTCGTACACCCCAATGCACGCGAACTACTCATTCTATGAGAACACGTCTCAGCTTGTGTTCTGGAACGCGACAGGCTTCGGCGTACAGAGTGACTACGTCATTCATTTCACTGGTGGTGACTTCCCGCCCCTTGTCACGGTTGAGAGGGCATTCTCGCCTGGCCAGACGAGCATCGGAGGTTCGACAGAGGTCACAGTGACAGTCACGAATCAGGGCGACGAGATCATCACTGGCCTGAACGTCACTGACACGGGCTTCCTAGCTTACTACCCCAGTCTCACAGTGACAGGCGACACAAACAAGCTTGTAGCGTCCTTGGCTCCTGATGAGAGCACAACGATGACCTACAGCGTGGCTTTCACAAACGAAGGCAAGTACACATTCCCGGGCGCCCGACTGGAATACGTGTACAATAGCACAGGTTTCGTGAAGACCACACACAAACAGGGCTTCCTCGTCGAGTCCAATCTTGGGTCTGTGTTTATGCAGGCCCTTCTTGACGGCATGCCCTACTCAGGCATCTTTGTTGGCCTTGTGGCACTGGTGGGGGTCTGGCAGGTAGTGAAATTGGCTCGGGGACATGGCGGCAAATCGGCTCAGACTATTCAGGTATAGTCAGAAAAAACGACTCCCGAAGGCAGATCCTCGGGGGTCGTTCTATTCTCTTTCTGTTTGACCTCATCGGCATGCTTTATCTGCGAATCCGAAGTCACGCCGTTGTGAGTTATCATGTCGCTAAGAAAGGAGCTTGGTGGCTTCCTAAAGCTGCCAGATGCTTTCTTCCACATCCGTCCGCCAGCTGAGGGAGACCCAGATGTCGGCGTGTTGGGAGTACCGTACGACTTGACCTCCAGCTATATGCCTGGCTGCAGGTTCGGGCCGGATGCTATACGACGAGCTACCACAGGTGAGAGATCTCACAGTGTACCTCTGTCCTTCGGCAATGATGTAGACTTCGAGCAGAGACCACTGTCTGAGATGATCACGCTCGAAGACATCGGAGATCTGGAGGTGGCGCTCCGGCTTCCGGAGGCGGCAATGTATGACTTGTCTGACGCATGCCAAAGGCTGTCAGAACATGATAGCAATCTCCTCTTCCTCGGCGGTGATCATTTCATCACGTACCCACTGCTCAAGGGTCTCAAACGGGGAAGAGAAGCGAGGTTCGGGATAGTGTGGTTCGATGCTCATGCCGACTACTACCCCGACTATGGCGGCTATGAGCTCTCTCATGCCACGTCTCTGAGGAGGATAGTAGATGCGAGCCTCGTCAGGCCTGAGGACGTGCTGGGGCATGACCTGAGGTCTGCGTTGCCAGAGCAGAGAGTCGAACTAGCTGGCACGGGCAAGATCCAGCACCATACTTTCGACACCTTCTCGAGGGCTGTTCGAAAGATAGCAGACCGGACCGACACCATCTACGTCTCTGTCGACCTCGATGTGCTGAAGCCAGAAACGGTCCCTGGTGTGAGTCACCCCGAGTCTGGCGGCATTGACATGATCGAGCTGGTGCGACTCATGCGCGCCGTGTTCTCCACTGGAAAGGTTCGATTCGCAGACGTCGTAGAACTGAACCCCATGAATGATGTCAGTGGCCTCACGGCGATTGCGGCTAGAGACGTTGTGAAAGAGCTGCTGACAGGTTTCGCCATGCAGAAGAGTCTTAAACGGGGTTGACACACCTAGGAACTCAACTCTGACATGAACCACTGCTCCTCTCATGCCTTTGTCGCTGTCAACTGGAGTCAGGAGACTAGTTGCATGACAGACTATGATGTTATCATCGCCGGCGCAGGCACAGGCGGCTCGATAGCAGCACAAGCACTTGCCAAGAGAGGCCATTCGGTCCTTCTAGTGGACAAGAAGGGGAGAGGTCAGATAGGACACAAGACTTGTGGCGATGCACTCGGGGCTCACCACATCAAGGAGATGCAAGACCTGATTGGACTGCCTGCTGTGCCCCCTGGTATCATCGAGCACGAGGTGACGGAGATTGATCTCGTCGCACCAGACAGAGTGCACAGGATGCCGATGGCAGGTCCCACTATCAAGGGGCACTCATTCAATCGGTTGAAGCTGGGACAATGGCTCGTGTCGTTGGCCGAGGGTGCAGGCGCTGAGGTTCTCGCGTCCACAAGAGTGAAGAAACTGAAACTCGAAGGTGGAAAGGTCTCAGGTGTGACTATTGAAGACGAGAAGAGTGGAACTGAGAAGCCACTGACAGCAAGGATCGTCATAGACGCAACGGGGGCAGTCGGCATGCTTCGTCGCCAGCTACCGGAGACTTCCATCATCGAAAGAGAAGTTGCCAAGGAAGACATGATGGTGGCTTGGCGCGACATCTACGAAACTCCGGACCACGATTTCGAGCATCCTGAAGTCCTCGAGATATTCTACAATCAAGAGCAGACTCTTGGCGGGTATACTTGGGTCTTCCCGCAAGGAAAGCACAGAGTGAACGTTGGTGTGGGAATGATGACCCTTGAGGGTCATAGGGGACCTCAGGAAGTGTTCAATACTTATGTGAAGGCCTCCTGGGATTTCATGAAGACCAAGCTGAGCGTTATCGACAGCGGAGGCGGCATTGCTCCAGTTCGAAGAGCGATGGACACCCTCGTCGACGACCACTTCATGCTCGTAGGCGATTCTGGATGTCAAGTCAATCCGGTGCATGGCGGAGGTATTGGGTCATCGATGCTCGGAGGAGCTCACGCGGGAATCACCGCTTCTGAGGCGCTTGAGAAGAACGACACTTCCGTCGAGGCACTCTGGCCGTACAACCCAAGGTACATGAAGAGCTATGGAATCAAACAGGCCTCGCTGGATATCTTCCGATGGTTTCTGGTCCGTGTCACGAACGACGACATCGACTTTGCCTTCAGAAAGGGTATCATCAAGGCCACTGACCTCCTCGGAGTGAGCATGATGGGCAAGATGGGAATAGGCAAGGGAGAGAAGCTGAAGCGGCTGGCCTCGGGTGCCGGAAGGATTAGCCTGCTTCGAAGACTGGTGAAGGTTGCTAGTATGATGGACTCTGTCAAAAGCATTTACAACGAGTATCCGAGTTCACCCAAGGAACTTGCTGCGTGGAAAGCCAGAATCGCTCCTATCTATGATGCTGCGAAGAAGGTCTGAGCGAAGGACAGAACGGTCGCCGTCCTAAGCTATAGGAATGGTTCCAGATGTGAACCGCGAGCTTCGGATGCTCGGATGATTCCATCGCACAGTGTCCCCACAACGAAGCAATGAAGCCGGAGCGAACTGTTAAAGAGAAACATGGTGTTGCTTTCGGCGATGCAGTTGGTCGAAAGGATACGTCTTTCACTTGGCACCGCTATTCAATTGGGTCTGGAGGACGGCGAGTCAGACCCCTGCTTTACGACGGTGTTCGTGATGACATACAAGAAGGGGCGGTGCAATGCCAACTGCGCTTTCTGTCCACAGGCTCGTGCAAGCAGTTCTTCTTCCGATCGGCTGTCAAGGATATCCTGGCCCGACTACGAGATGAACGCTTTCCTTAACGCGTTCATAAGAGCTAGGCCTTTTGAAAGAGTGTGCCTCCAAGCCCTTGACTATCCGGATGCAGTAGTTCACGCTGAGGAAATCGTGAGGGCCGTTCGCAAGGTGCGGCGTGAGCCCATCTCAGTCTCCATACATCCATTGACCAAAGACGAGATGCGTCGCGTCCAGAGAGCGGGAGCGACAAGCATTGGAGTAGCATTTGATGCATGTACTCCGAGTCTGTTCGACTCTGTCAAAGGAGCTCAGCGAGGAAGCAGCTTCAGATGGGAGAACCATCTTCAAGCCCTTCGAAATGCGCTTGAGGTGTTTGGACACGGCAATGTCACAACACATCTGATGATAGGCCTCGGGGAAACTGAGACCGAAGCGGCAGACTTCATCTTCGCGATGCTCGGGATGGGAGTCAGTGTCGGGCTGTTTGCTTTCACGAGTATTCGAGGCACAGACCTCGAGCAACGATCTCCGCCCAAGCTGTCATCATACAGAAGAGTCCAGATTGTGAGATATCTAGCGAGCAGAGGACTCATTGAGCGAAGCAACGTCGAAACCGACAGTTCGGGCGAACTGAGGTTGAAAGTAGAACAACAATGGCTAAGACAAGTCTTATCATCGGGAGCTGCCTTTCAGACAACGGGCTGTAAGGGCTGTAATCGACCCTACTACAACGAGAGACCCGCGGGGCCGATGTTCAACTTTCCGAGGTGTCTCACCGAGGATGAGATCCGGCACGCGATGGACGAGTCGAAGCTGGTGATGTGAAATGGAACAGGTGAGGTTTATCGGTCTTGAGGTCCACTCGGCAGCCGACAACATGGCCATTGACGAGGCAATCCTACTGTCACTTGAGAAAGAGGCCGTGCCTGCGACTCTCCGACTCTACAGATGGAAACCCTCGGCGGTATCGATTGGCACTTTCCAGGGGATGAGAACAGAAGTCGATGTGGACTTCTGCAAGAGCCATGGCATAGACATCATTCGCAGGATAACAGGGGGCGGGGCTGTCTACCATGACTACAAGGGGGAGATTACCTATAGCATCATCCTGCCAAAGGGGCACAGGCTTGCGTCCGGTGACATCCAAGCCTCCTATGGAGTCCTATGTAGCGGAATCGTACGGGCTCTGAAGCATCTTGGAATCGAAGCCGAGTTCAAGCAGATCAATGATGTCATCACCGGGGGCAAGAAGATTTCAGGCAGCGCCCAGACCAGAAGACACTCCTGTGTGCTCCAACATGGTACTGCACTTCTTGACCTAGACGTCATAACAATGTTCTCGATACTGAGGGTCCCTCAGCAGAAGATATCGGACAAGATGATCCGGGACGTGCGCGAGCGGGTCACTTCCATTCACGACATTCTCGGGGAGAGAGTCGGTTTCAAGGATCTGAGCAAGGCATTAGCGATGGGCTTCTCGGAGGCACTTGAGGTTGAACTCGTATCAGGCAGGCTGACTAAGCAAGAGAAGATGGACGCATCGAGGCTGGCGAAGCAGAAGTACTCATCAGACGCTTGGAACTTCCTGAGGTAGAGCGTGATGGGCGAGAGTGTGTACAAGGTTCCTGGCGGCAAGCTCTTCAGGGTCCAACTGTCCATTAGCAATGGACGGATTAATAGCGTGGTGATCACGGGTGACTTCTTCCTTCACCCAGAGGACACACTTGAAGCACTTGAGAAGCATTTGGAAGGCCATGCTGTCAATGAGCAGTCGTTGACTGAGGCAATTCGTCTGTTCCTGACGCAGCGCGATGCATTGTTTCTTGGTGCCAGCCCGGCTGACGTTGCGAAAGCCATCTGCATGGCGGTATGAACTCGGTCACCACGCATCTTGTGACTTGTATCCACCGAAACGAATAACACCCCGTTGGATTCAGGCTGTCATAGAGCGCGTGACACATGAAGATTGCACGATTCTATGAAGGACCCAAAACGGTTTCCGGACTTGTTGTTAGCGACGAGTATCATGTCTATGAGAGCCTTGGTCTGGACCCATTCGCGGCATACATCGCTCAGAAGAGCCCAGACAAAATCTCTTTCGTCGACTTTGTCAGATCACTCATCGAGGATCGAAAACCCCGTGTGTACAAGCTCGACTGGGTGAAAGACCGATTCATCATGCCCATGGTGCCGGGTGAGGTCTGGGCAGCAGGAGTCACCTACAAGCGCAGCGTTGAGGCCAGAGAGGATGAGACCAAGGCCAAGGGTATCTACGACCGTGTGTACGCAGCTGAGAGACCTGAGGTCTTGTTCAAGGGCCTTGGATACAGGACAGTCGGTCCCAACGATGTCATATGCATAAGGAGCGACTCGAAATGGGATGTTCCCGAGCCTGAGTTCACTCTTGTGTACGGTGACCGGAGCATTGTGGGGTACACGATTGGTAACGATGTTAGCTCAAGAGACATCGAGGGCGCAAACCCTCTGTACTTGCCGCAGGCGAAGGTCTGGCAGAATTCATGCGCAATCGGGCCGTATCTCGCGACCACTGATGAGTTCAAAAACCCAAAGAATGTGGGCATAAGACTCAAGATTCACAGGGGTGGTCAGGTTGTGTTTGCCGGCGAAACGAACACATCTAACATGAAGCGTGAGTTTGAGGAGCTATCGAAGTTCCTGTTTAGAGACAACCCTGTTCCACGAGGATCCATAATGCTCACGGGCGTTGGCGTTGTTCCACCTGACAGCTTCACGTTGCAGGACGGTGACTTGGTCGATATCTCGATGGATGGACTAGGCACTATGAAGAATTATGTGAAGAAACTATAGAGTATGCCTTCCTAGCCCCTTAGCGTTTCTCGGCCTTGGCTCTTTCAAGGTATTGTCCACTCTTGCCGCGACACTCGTCAGACATTTCGCTATCGCCGAGATTCAGGTACACATTGGACATGAGGTCATACGCTTTGGCTAGTCCCGCGTAATTGCTGATGCCAGTCAGAATTGTTTCGGCATTCTGAAGAACGACAATCGCCTGTGTGTAAAGGCTCTTTGCGTTAAGTATGTGTCCTCTGACCAGAAGGGTCCACCCGACCACCTGCTGGAGATCACTGTTGTCACAGTCAAGCCAGTCCGTCAGAATATGGGAGAACTGCTCTTCTCCCGCCGCAATGTCGCCCGTATTCAGAAGACGTGTTCCTAGTGCCAGCTGGGCCCGTGCGATTTGGACAGTGTCCCCTGACGCGATGGCCAGTTCTAATACCTGCTTTGCTCTTCCCACAGAGCCATCATCGTCTCCAAGCGCGACGAGAGCGTCATCGATCCTCAATAGACAGAATGAGAGAACCCGCTTCCTCTGTTTCTCTTGTTCCGGGTCTAAATCCTTCAGCGAGTCTAGCATTGTCTTGGCTTTCTGATAGACATTGAGCGCCTTGCGAGAGTCCTCCTCTCGAAGGTCATCCCAAACCGCTGAATCGATGATCGCCTCAGCATGCTTGATCATGTCCATTGGTGTCTTCATACCGCTTCATCTCCGAGGGCTCTTCTGTGCCTCTTAGTGTTTCCCAATGCTCCACGGTGCCCCTAGGAGCTGCGAGGCTCCTGGTTTTGAGTACGCATTGTTCACAAACCTTATATCGATATCGCCAACGATATCGCTAGTGATATCACGAGCGATATCACTAGAACTATGAACCAGAATGAGATTCCGCCACTCATGGAACGAAGACTGGAAGAGATCATCTCCCTTTTCAAAACGAAAGGAGCGACGAGCCCGGAGAAAGCACTGACTCCAGAGGAGCTAGGTCTCCCGAGCGTCGTGAAGTACTTCATCCGTTCTCCTATGGGGTCCCTGTCGCCCTTCGTTGAAGTTGATGGCAAGTTCTACCTCTCAGAAGAAAAGCTGCCACAAATGCATGAGATGCTGTCTACCGGGCCCCCCCTTGTCCCTCCGTGGGTAAAGCATACGGCACGCGTGCCGCGAGGCTACTTGCGGTATCAAGTCTTGATGTTCCTCAAGGAGCAGGCAATGTCCGGGTCTGAGATCGCATCTCGGATTGAGCAGGACGCCTCAGGCCGTTGGAGACCGAGTCCTGGCTCGCTATACCCGTTGCTCAGAGACTTGGAAGGCAGAGGCTTTGCCGAAGAGCTTCCTTTGGTCGATGGCACAAAGCGATACCGTCTGACTGAGCTGGGTCATGCATTCCTACAGGAAGAAACCCAGGTCGCATCACAGATGCGCGAGAAGCTTGAATCCGGCATGTTTCTTTTTCCACCGTTCTTCAACCTGCCTGAGGGGTTGCACTTTCTCATTGAAACCGCCCAACGTATGTTTGAGGCATTGTTCGCACTTGCGGGAGAGTTGAGTGAATCTCCTGACCCCGGTAGGACGGCAGAGCTTGAGAAGCTGATGAGATCTACCGCCGACAGACTCGAGCGGCTTGTCCAGCGACATGAGAAGTAGCATCTTGTTCCGGTTTGACTGATGGAGGCACGACAAACTGACAACAGTACTAGAATTAGAGAACCTGACCAAGACCTACATGATGGGATCTGTACCGGTTGAGGCGTTAAGAGGAGTTAGCTTTGCCGTAACCCAAGGTGAACTCGTGTCAATCTTGGGCCCGTCGGGAAGCGGCAAGTCAACGCTTCTGAACATGATTGGGGCATTGGACCGCCCAACGAGCGGCACACTCCTCATCAAGGGTATAGATGCTTCCAAACTGTCCGACAACAAGCTGGCGGAAATGCGCCGAAATGTTGGCTTTGTATTCCAGTTCTTCAATCTCATCCCGCGACTGAATGCACAAGCCAACGTAGAGCTCCCTCTCGCTATCGCTGGAGTGTCTCGGAAGGAGCGAAGAGCTCGGACCGAGGATGCCCTGAGGAGCATCAGTCTTGGTGACAGAATGACCCACAAGTCCGCAGAGCTAAGCGGCGGTGAGCGTCAGAGAGTGGCTGTCGCTAGAGCTCTCGTGACGGAGCCCTCTTTTCTGCTGATGGACGAGCCGACAGGTAACTTGGACAGCAAGACAGCCCAAGAGATGATGGACTTGGTTGTGGATCTCAATAGTAAGAAGCAAGTGACTGTCATAATAGTGACCCACGATGCCGAAGTCGCAGGGAGAACGCGGCGAACCCTAAGAATGAGGGATGGCCTGATTGTGGCTGATGAGGTGAACTAGATGAAGACGCGCGATACCCTGTCATACGCCATCGGCGCGATACGACTCCGAAAGCTCAGAGCCGGTCTGACTACACTGGGAATCGTGATCGGCATAGCTGCCATTGTAGCACTGATGTCTTTCACTGAAGGTTTTCAGGTTGCCCTCACGTCGCAGTTCCAGCAGGGCTTTGCCACAGATACTGTCATAGTTTCGACTCGGTCGGGAGGTATCTTCGGCGGCACACCCAGTGACTTCTCGCTGTACGTGAACGACACAGCATTGATTGACGGCCTTGACTCTGTCCAGGCGTCAGCCGCTATTGTTTCCAAAGGGTGTAGTATAGAGAAAGGTGACTGGAAGCGCACACTCAGCATTAGCGGGGTCAACTTCACGACCTACAAGAGCATCTACTCTACATTTTCTGCTGAGTATGGTGAGATACCAGATCAGCCTGCAAACGATTCCGTTGTCATTGGACACTCGCTTTACGACCCATACAAGAATGGCACAATCATCCTCAATGTCGGTGATGCTATCGTCCTCTCCTACAGCATCAGGAACGGGACACAGCTGACTCAGCTGAACCGGACAATGGAAGTGACAGGAATTCTTGGAGGGATTGGCGCATTTGGGCTTGGTCCTATGGATAGCGGTGTGTACATTCCCATTCTCACAGCAACAGACTTCTTTGCCACCGAAGATGCAAATCAGATAATCGTCAGGCTCACAAGCAGTGACTCTTCAACAATAGATGCAGTGTCAAATGAGATTGAGGCTCTCTACAATAACCAAGTCACTGTGACTTCACCGACTGCTTTGCTTTCTACGATATCGAGCATTCTTGGAACCGTGAGTCTATTGTTGGGCGGGATTGCGGGTATATCTCTGGTTGTTGCCGGCGTAGATATCATGAATATCATGATAGTGTCTCTCATCGAGCGAACTCGTGAGATAGGGATTCTCAAAGCTCTGGGAGCCAAGGGCCGAACGGTAATGGCCATTTTCCTTGGGGAGGCTCTCGTGGTCGGACTTATTGGCACAATCGTTGGGATAGTGGTCGGGGGGCTTATTGCCAATATCATCTCAATAGCCCTCTCCAGCGGCGGAGGCTTTGCAGGCATGGGTGGTGGCGGATTCGGGGATGCATCTGGGGCTTCAGCATTTGCTGCAATCAGGCCGGTGATAACACCTTACCTGCTCAGCATGGCAGTCTTTTTCGGTGTGACTGTCAGCGTCGTGTTTGCGCTCTACCCATCTTGGCGAGCATCGAGGCTCGTGCCAGTGGACGCTCTCAGGTACGAGTAGTTGCACAGTGTGACCCGCAGGCTCACAGCATGCGGGTTTCCTTTCTTTCTGCCTCTTTTTGTTCGAGGGTTCGCCAGATTCGATACCTACCAGCTTCCTGCGGCTTGCTACATGAAGGCAGTTGACAAGTCACAGTCATGCATTTGCAGCTAGGCGTGGCCTTGACAGGAATGCCGCCAGACACACTATTGAACTAGCGTCGGCCCACCCAACCCTGTTGCTTTTCGATTGTACGCTGAGTTTAAAGGGTTTCACGCTTCCAAGTCAAGCTACACGCCACTCAGGCGCAGGTGTCTATCAAGCCGTGATAACTGTGCCTTCTGGCGCGGCTATCCGTACTCTTTCAGTCACCGTGAGCAAGGCTGATTTCACCACAGCAAGTCCAAGCTATCCGATAAGCGTCACTTCCTCTCTGAACATCCTTCTCATCGCTGGCGTTGTCGCCGCTGTCTTGGTAGTGCTGCTCGTGATTCTGCTCAGGAAGCGCCGGGGATAGGCATAGTAAGAACCAAAGCTGGAGGCGAACAGGCCTCCAGTCTTTTCTTTTTTCACCAAACAGGCAATCCGGGTTGTCCGGCTCGCTGGAGAATACAATGCAGCCCGGTTTGGTGTGCGCTCGGCAAGCGCAAGCACAATGACAACCGCACGGACTCACAAGAGAGTTTCCCGTGTCAACAGCCATGAAGGGAGCCTTGTTCTAGAATACGTCGATGGTCAACCGAAGAAGCTGCTTCACGCCAGCCGTCGAGTTCTCAATGATGAGTTCAGAACTCGGCATCAGCATCTCGAATCGCTCCTTCTCCCCAAGGAAGACTCTCTGAGCTAGCACAACTTGCGGATCATATGACTCCTCGACTTCAGTCTGCTGTTTGAGGTGATAGACCTTGTCTGAAGCCCCTGTGAGATTCCATATCCCATCGATGACATCCTTCGCAAGCGGAAGGTCTTCTTCAGGAACTACCGTCAACATGAAGGTCTTGGTGATGTCTTTCGCAAAGGGATTAACACTACAAACATCACCAACCCAATGGCGGTCCATGATGAGGGTCATGAAACGAAGCAGACTGGCCTCATCGATTCCTGCCTCAAGATCAATGAACTCCTGAAAGCCTCCCGGCTTCAGGCTCACTCTCGTCAAGCCGTCGGCAGATGATTTCGATCGCGACATCTCGGTGATATGGAAGAATGTGAACAACTCGGAGCGTTTGAGAGAGCTGTAGTCCATTAGACCTGACGCCTCTACCGGAATCTGACAGTTGGAGAGCTTACGGACGTTGCGACACAAGAACGTATAGGTATATCTGCTCTCGGCTTTCAAAACAGAAATCTGCCTCGATGCAAGAGGCAGTGACCGTCAGCAGACGCTCGAGGCAAGAACCGTCTATGGTTCGGGTCACTATCTAGAGACAAGGCTGGACAGCTGACGGGTGCCTAATCGACCGAACGATACTGTGCTTGTGCTTCGTCTGAAACCCGCATAACCCGGATGCTGTCGAAGCAAGAAAAGTGATATATCTAAGATCTGCCCTCAAGTTGAAGCATATGTCAGACACAGAGTTTCTACAGGACAAGAAGATTCAGAGAATCGACTCGGATATTCAACAGTTCAAGGCCGACCTACAGAAGGTCGAGGCAGACCTCAGTGGTATTGACTCTCGGCTCAATGCCGAGACAGAAAGATATCACGCGGCAGCCAAGGCCAAGAGAGACGCGTACGACTCCATAAGGGGCAAGATGCTCCAAGCAGAGAAGGAGTGGCATGACGCGGACCGTGAATTCCGCAAAGCAGATAGTCAGAAGAGCAAGGGAGTCGGCGACGTGCGAAAGCAGGCTGAGACCCTCAGGAGGAAGATCAGAGATGCCCAGAGAGCTCGGGAGAACAGGATTAGGGAGCTGCAGCGCGGGAAGGAAAAAGTAGTGGACAAGGCCAAGAAGGAAAAGGCCAAAGAGATGGACCGCAAGAAAGTAGAAGAGGTATCTAAGGTCGAGGACCAGAAACGAAAGGAGCTCGGACTCGATCGATAGTCCCTATTCGCCTTAGTAGGGTGTGACGTGGGGGTCTTCAGATGAATGCATATTCGATGGTCGTGCTGCTGGCTGTTGTTCTTTTCTTTGTTGTATGGGGACTGGGCTGGTTACTCGAAAGACTGTCCCGCCTAGAACTGAATGTCACCCGTAATCCGGGGTCAAGAGGATGGTATGTCCTAGTGGGACCCGGAGTAGCACTGCATGAGTCATCACATGCTTTGGGGTGCGTGTTCACACGGACCCCCATCGTCGAGTTCAAGCCAATCAATGTGGAGGTCAAAGACAACTACGTATTGCTCGGGTACGTGAAATACAGAAACCCCGATAGCGTGCTGAAAAGAGCTGTTATCAATCTTGCACCCGTAGCCGTTTCACTTGTTTTGCTCGTCTTCTTTGCCCTCGGAGCGACATACCTAGTGCCCGGCTCCCCTGGGATTGGCGGCGAGGCTCTGGATTTGCTATTGGATCTCATCAATGCGAAAGCCGATCCATTACTACTTGAGAACTCGGCCTATCCTCTAACGCTCATTGGTGGCTTCATTTACTTGTTTCTTTACACCTTTGCTGGACTCACAGTCATCAGTCCTGTCTTCTGGATTGTGGCTTTCCTCGCGATGACAATCATGTTCAGTAACGCACCATCGGACGTGGATGTGCGAAACGCCGCGGGAGGGCTCAAGGTCATCCTCATCTTCGACATGATTTGGTTCCTAGTTGCCTACTTTCTCCCCCAAGCAGGGTGGATTCTGTATGGTCTCTTTGAGCTTGTGGCTGTGATGTTCGCTCTAGCACTTGCATTTGCCGGAGTGGCCTATGGGTTCTTCTTCATGATAACTGCGATGGCCCGGTTGAGGACGCCACTGAGCTTTCTCCCGTTGATCGTATGCCTTGCCGTTGGAGCGTTTCTATGGTACACGGCCTCGGTTTCACCGGCCCTTCAGACTATCACTGCTCTGGCGGCGTTCGTTGTTGTTGCATTGCCCATGTTGATGGTGCCTGCGTTCAGAGCAAAGAGGTAATACCTGCCTTCATATTCTGTGCTCGATTGACTGTACTCGGTTGCCAAGTATGGTGAAAATCGACCTTGTCAGACGACCGACTCTGATTAGTCCACGGCATCTTCTCCGATATGTGTTCTTTACAGAGGCTCAAGTGGACCAAGCCTCCAAGATACTGAATGAGATAGTGCAATCGAATGGCATGGTCTCAGACAAGGAATGGGAGAAGTTTGTGCTTACGAGCCGAGGCCTCTATGTCAAGGTCATGCGGAAACTGCGTGATGCAGGCATAGTGGAAAAACGGATGGGCGAATACCGCATTGCCAAGGAGTTCTCTGGTTCACTAGACAAGATTGCCAGATACTGGTCTGATGTTGTGGATTCTTTTGGCCAAGGCGATCGGGCAATTGCTTTCTGAGGGTTTCCAGTCCTAGACCTTTACTTCGCCCTCTTTTATCTCGAAGCGCTTCAGTGTCGATACTGCCTTATCACCATCTATCTTGAGGACGCCGAGCTTCTCGAGCTCTCTTGCGTGCTTCGCGGCGAGACCGACTTGTGTACCAAGCGACTTCGCTAAGTCTGCGAATGTCATCGACCCGACCTCATCCACAAGGAGCAGTACTTTCGTGTTCTTTTCCATTCCGAGGACCTTGATGTATCGCTTGGTTCTCTCATCAGACAAATCTCGCTGCTCCAAAGCCATGTCTCGTTCTTTCTCCATCAGCCTGGTTGCTTTTTCGAAAGCCTCCCTCTGCATCTCGACTATGCCGACTTTGTCCTTCGTGGCCTTCAGTTCCTGTTGAATCTGATGGACCTTCTCCTCAAGGTCTTTCACTTCTTTGAGGCGGCTCTGAACTCCATCAAGCTCTTTGAGACGGTCTCTAGACTCCTTCTCAATCGCGGCTCTGTCGCCAGCGGCCTTTCGCAGTTCGATCTCCAGTTCCTTTGCCCTGATCGTCGAGGTTTCTGCTTCCTTGCGCTTGTCGGCTACTGCCTTCTCCAGCAACTCGATCTTTGACTGGAGTGATCTGACCTCGGCATCACTCTTCTTGGATACTCCTTTCGTGGACTCCTTATCAGTCTTGTACACAGCGAGCTCGCTTTGAACCTCACCTAGCTTGACCTGCAGTTCCTCCACCTGAGCTCGAACCTCTTCATACTCCCGTACCTTGGACTCGATTAGGCCATCCTTTCTCACTATCTGTTGCCTGAGGGCAGCGATTTCAGAGTCGAGCTCCTCAAGCTTCCTTCCCATTTCCTCTTTCGCGGCATCAAGGGTCTTGGTACTATCGAACTGCGATTGGAGTTTGCGTATTTGTGCCTCAAACTTCGATATCTCAGCATCCTTTTCTGACAGTGACTGCCTTGTGGCAGCGGCATCTTCCTCGAGGCTCTGCATGAACGACCGCACAATGTCCTGCTGCTCGACAATCGTGCTACGTAGGTCAAGTTCCGATTCTCTGACCCTTCCAGCGAACTCCTTGAACCGCTCCTGAGTCTGCTCGACGATCTTGTCAACAAGATCCTTCTCCAGAGCGGCGAACTCATTGTCAACGATGTCGATGAAAGTGGCTTCGATGAAGCTCTTGAAGAACTGCATCTTGAGCTTCTCGACCATTTCTTCAGATATGCGCGTCTTCAGTTCGACGACTTTCCCTCTGAACGTCAGGAGCTGTGCAGCGAACACTCCGACAACCCCTCTCTGTAGCGATGAGATGTCGCCTCTCAGGGTTTCAAGTTTCTTCAGGAGGGCATCGAACCCGGCTACGGCATCGCGAGGTGGCAGTACCTCGGGTCTAGGTATGACGCCATCAAGCTTTTCGACGAAGTCCAAAGCTGTCGCAGCGGCTGAGAGGAGATCCTCACCTGACTCGACAGGCAGAAGCGATTGACCAGACTCGTCCTCTCCCTCTGCCATCTTTCGTACTTCAGCGTCAGTCAGAGCCGCACCCCTCAACATATCCTGCAGCGCGGCTTTCTCCTTGTCAGTGAGCTTGTCGTCAGGCAACGCAATCCCTCGTGTACCGGACCATATGCAGTGTCGCGTGTCGAAGGTATAAACTTATGGCGTGGCGCGCTCCTGCTTTCGGAAACAAGACTCGGCTAGAAGGCTTTGGCAACGGCCCCGATAGCATAATCTCGGCAGGATGATATCTGCGCGTATTCTGTTGCAGAAAAGTCTTTACCTCTTTTTGGCACATAACCTCACATAGTCAGGGCATCTTCTGACAGTCTTTGGGATGGTGAGGAAGGTTGGAACTTGTCGATCTTGGATTTTCAGACACAGACGACGTACTAAGACGACTCCGTATGTTTGGAGCCTTCTGGGGATCTCATAAGTGGTTTGAAGGTCTGGACCTACACTGGAACACCGTGTGGAAGTCGAACATCGAAACTCTTGCAGTCTTTCTGTATGGAAACAGACAGATGAATGTTGTTCTCAAGCTTGAATACGTGCATCAGAGCCCAATGTGCAAAATCGAAGTGTCTTCCATGTTGACCGGCGGGTTGTTTCCGGGGACGGGCGAACTGAAGCAAAGCGAAGTTTATGCCAAGAAACTCCTAGTGGAGCTATTCTCTCTTTCTCAAGAGCAGCTTTACTCCTTTGCTGCAGACCACGACATGCTTGAGCTCTTTCCTTCACAAGGGGGGGATACGTCAATCTTCGAATGTCCTCACTGTGGGGCGAAGTACTCTGAACGCAAACTCAAGCACAATTCTGACGGCAGTATCCTATGCCAGAACTGTGACCTGTGGATCTCACCCCGGCCTTCAAGTCCTGAAGAACAGAAAGCAGAGTGATAGGCACAATCACTCTATGTCGATATGTCTGAGCCTTCATTGATCGTGGGAATATCTGATTCTAGGAATCGCGCGCCGAGCCACATGCAATGTCGCGTGTCGAGGGTCTGGACTTATGGCTTGGTACGCTGCCGCCGTCAAAACCGCGACGCCAGCCGGAGGGCATTGGCAGCAGATCCGAAGAAATCGTCACTTCAGCATGATGCCCGCATGAACTCTGTTGTGGAAGAGATTATACCGCCTGTTGGTGCAGAGAGTGATTAAGTCAAGACCCTTTGTGGCAGACGATGGGATGGTGAAGCGGGTTGGAGCTCATTGAGGTCGATTGCACGAACGTAGACGACATGCTGAAACGGCTCGCTTTGTTCGGGGATTATTGGATGTCCCGTAGCTTGCTCCGAATTTTGGGCCACCTGTGGAGTTACTTATGGAAGTCAGACAGCGAAACCCGTGCAGTCCTTCTCTATGGAAGCGAATGGATGGTTATCATTCTAAACATCACACATGAGTATGTCAAACCGACCTGCAGGATTGAGATAACCTCCATGTTCATTGGTAGGGGATTGGTGTCGTCGCGTGAGCTTCCACGTGATGAAGCTATCGCAAAGGGATTCCTCATTGACTTCCTTGCTCTTGACCAAGATCAACTTGACGAGTTTGCTTATCGACAGGGCCGGCCTGGGTTCTTTGCCTCTAAGGAGGACCAGCTTGCCGAGTTCGTGTGCCCTCACTGTAGTGCGAGGTATCGGAGAGTTTCACTAAGACATCGCTCTGACGGCAGTGTTCTGTGCCCGAACTGTGACTTCTGGATTCTGCCCCCACCTCGAAGGCAAGAAGAGCAGAAAGCAGAATGACCGGTTCATTTACCATATGTCGATATGTGTGATTCCTTCACCAATCGTGGGGATATCTGGATCCAGGAATCGCACTAGGTACACTAGGTTGGGCGTGGGCACTCCTGACTGATCGACTAGAAGCTGGAACTCCTTGGAAAGGCACCGCATCTCATCGCGGGCGGCTTTTGCGTGACCTGCCAAGCCCATTTCGGCCTCGACTGAGGCAAAGCGCTTTCCGAACATCCAAACCAGCAGGCGCGCCGGGACCCGGGAGATACTGGATAGCTGCTTTGGCAAGAGAGGGTAGTCAAGCTGAGTAACAACTCGAAGTGACTCCTTGATGGCCCGCGCAACCACGCGCATGAGTCCAGATGTACGAGTGAGTCGATAGTTGTCTGTTCCTGCGGCATAGATGCCACCTGCCAGAGGCAGAATCGTGGCTAGGTGACACTTGAGCCAAGCATCAATGCTGGGCATGACGTCCACTTTCAGGCCAGCGTTCCTGAGTACTTGCCCAACGAGCCCCAACTGAGGAGTTTCCTTCCCTGATGGCGTTCCAAGCATGATTGTGGTGGGCTTCTGGACAAGCAGCCGCATGTGATCACCAAGTCGATGGCCCCCCATGCCGAGGAAACCGAGAAGTATGTAGTCCTCAGGAATGTGCTCTCTGTAGTCGGTAACACAAGTTCCATTGTTGCCAATGTAGCAGACGACCGTGCTGTCAGAGCGACTGGCGGCAAGAGTGGGTGTCAGGTCGATTGCCTGCTGCTTCTGCATCACAACGAACACACAATCAGACCGGCCTGCCATGGTCATTTCGGAGGTGACAGGCACTGGAACGCTGACTACCTCGATCGATGGATGAATCGCAAACCGAACTCCATGAGACTGGAGGTCCCGCAGTCTGTCGCCGCGCGCCAGAAGCGTCACATCAATGCCAGCTTGATGCATTACTGCCGCCAGAAAGCTCCCCTGGACTCCGGCTCCACAAACCAGAACTCTCACAAATAGAGCCGTTCGAAGGACGCTTATTGGTTCTCCGGAATCAGCAGGAGCAGGCGCAGAAGGGGCAGTGTCGGGCACATGCCAAGTCAGCCGAGCGAGCAAGATTGAATAGCCCCGCCCTGCTGGACTATCCTCAGTGCTGGTGATTGCAGAATGGACCGCAAGGAACAGTTCATGAAGAGGGTCTATGAACTCGTGCACGAACTGAAGATACCATTGATTGATGAACACGTGTACAGCAGTGCGGAATTTGTTGAGTCTGCTGTGACATCAGTGGTGACCTTTACCTATGATGACGATGAGTCTGTGATTAGTGGATTCTTAGGTCTTGCGGAGTATTTCCACACGATAGTCATCAGGAAAGGCGACAGGTTCTACATTGTCACGCCTGACCTACAGTTCAAGCTCAAAGCTGAGTAAGCAATCGAGTCGTCTGTTCTGTGCCTGTGACTGCGGAAAGGATACAGGAATCCCTCCATGTAGCGGATCAGTCGAGTCAAGAAGAAACAAAAGCAGGGGACTGCACGATAGATTGGGTATTGCAGTGAGAACCCTCGAAGACATCTTGCTAAAGAACAGATCGACGTTTGGGCCGGTAGTGCCCGTCGACTTGGGCGCCGAGAGGCTCTGTGTTTTCGACTTTTCAGCAAAGAACAAAGAGCTCTTGGCCATCAATCTAGCTCACACCGAGGAGTTCGACGAATACATCAGGAAGGCACTAAGACTAGCCGGTGCGACAGTGGGCATAGGTGGCTACAATGAGGATCGGACCATCTACCGACACAGTTCGCTATTTGTAACACCAGAAGGCGAGTCGAGGACGGTCCATCTGGGAATCGACATATTCCTCCCTCTTGGGACCAAGGTCTTCGCTCCAATCGATGGTACTGTGCACAGCTTTCAGAACAACAGAGGTATGGGTGACAATGGGCCGACTGTTGTGATGGAGCACCGCTTAGAGGGTGTGCGATTCTATACCCTATACAGTCACCTCAGTGAAGAAACTCTTGATGGCAAGTCCGAAGGAATGATCTTCAAGAAAGGTGCGGTGATCGGGGAGGTCGGCAACATGCGGGTGAACGGCAACTGGCCACCCCATCTGCACTTCCAGATCATCAAGGACATGATGGGAAAGAAGGGCGACTACTTCGGGGTCGCAAGCCTCAGCAAGAGAAAGCAGTACCTTCAGCTATGCCCGGACCCGGGTCTAATCCTTTGTATACCTAGTGACCACGTGCGTAGGCGCCCTTGACCTGATGAAAGCGCATATCACTCTGTGGGTTGCCTTGGAATCGAAGTCGACAATGACTGTGACTAGCTTCAGTGCGGGCTCTGAGTACCTTCAGTGAGGACTTTGACTCAAAATACCAACAGGGACCCGGGTTAATCAGTCAGTGACTCGAGGTTCAATCGGATGCTTTCTTTCGAGGTCCTTGAATGCGTACTCGATGGCCCATATTGCCAAAGGACGCATATACGTCGACGCCCGATAGTTGCCGTCTGCTGTCCAAGCCTCTGGCGTCCTGAACCAGTAGCCGCGGTCCTTGTATGTCATAAGGTACACACCGCGGGCAGTCTTCAGCGCCTCTTCTACCAGCCCCTCATGAATCATCAAGGCCGCAAGACCATATGTTGTCCCGGCCCAGACTTCAGCTGACTGTAAGCTTGTCTTGTCGATGGAGCCGTCCGGCCGCATGCCATTCATAGCACCCGCATTCCCGTCGGCGTACTTGAGCACGTTGAACTTGAACACGGTCTGAAGCGCCCTGCGAGCTTTCTCCGTATCCACAATCCTTGGCAGTCTGCAGACATGAGTGAACCAGAGCCCTGCCAGCTGATCGGCCATGATACTGTCGCTATGCTTTCCTCCGCTGCCGTCGTATCTGAAGTACTCACCTGTCCAGAGGGCTTTGTCGAATGCGACCTTACCCTTTTCGACGATGGCGCTGTACTTGTCTTCGATCTCCTTCTGTCCAAGCACTTTGGCCATGGCCACCATTGCCTCTGCTGCAGCAAGATACAGCCCTCCACAGTATGCGCTGGGCCCTTTCATGATCCAGACGTCATAGGTCTGATCAGGAAAGCCCTCATTCTCAGGCAGACCATCACCGTCCTTGTCAAACTGATCGATATGCTCCATCGCCTTGACCACGCCCGGCCAGCAATAGCTGAGGAAGACTTCATCGCGGGTGAATACGTAGTTGCGATAGACTTGCAGAATCAGCTTAGTGTTCAGGTCTTTCCAGCGTCCGACATCCTGAAAACTGTAAGCGTTTATCGCGACCCATGGGTCTTCCATTGGCATACCGAGGTCGTGGGGCACAACGCCAAATGGCTTGCGTGGTGTCCGTCCTCCTCCAAGCAGTAGTGTTCTAAGTCTATTGTCTTCTTGCAGGACCGCATCGGCGAAGTCACGTTGGATGCTGTTGTCGATATCGGGCCAGTTCATTGCCAGCGCAAAGGACGCATAGAAGTGCACGTCGTAAGTGTTGTAGAAGGGATAGTCGATGCACTCGAGGTAAGCGAAGTGGCCCATGCCCTCTTTAGCAAGTCCAATCTCAGCATCGCCGGTTTCCCAAGCAGTGCATCCATCAACTAAGTAGTATAGTTCGTTGAACAGAGCAGACTTGAACCACTCAGGTCTGTCAGATGTAAGGAAGGGTTTCTGCCACTCAACGATTGACCTATCCCATTCGAGGCGGCGGGAGAGTCCTTCGCGCGCAATCGCTATGGCATTGTCACCACTAGTGTCGAAGAATCTCGTGTAGCGACGATACCACTCTCTCCCCTGACCAAACCTCATAATGGGAATGTCCCAAGAAAGCGCAAAAGTGATCTCACTCTCTTCACGTGGAGCTATCTCGCGTGTTGCGCACAGGGCCGCACCCAATCTTCCGGATTGACTGGTTTCCCTTGGAGTCTGCCCTTTGACTGTTCCCTCTCTTTCGAAGTCGTGCCATACATCCCCTCCATGTCCGTCTGTACTGAACGACTCCTGATAGGAGAGCATGGTTTCCTTGTCGCCCTCTACTCCAAGTCCATAAGAAACGGGATAGACTTCGTCGGTCCTTCTATGGCCGAGTTCAATGAACATTCGCTTGCTGCTATCTTTCTCGCTTCTAGAGAAGTCCCCTTTCGCGGGCTGCCTCATGGGGGTGATGCTGTTCTCCCATGTGAACATGAGTGACACCTTCACTTCCTTGTCCGAGACATTCGCGATCCTCCAGTCAAAGAGTCCCACAGGGTACGAGGACTCCTTGTAGTTGTGCGCAATCACGGGTGACATCTGCTCCGAGGAGGCCTTGACGCCATGGTCAGAGAAGTCGTAGGTTGTCCAAGCCCTCGGAAATAGAGCATAGTACGTGGCTCTATTGGGATCCATTCCCCATGCCCATTGACTGAGTCTGTCTTGTGGCTTAGACCGCGGGTTCAGCGTCTGGACGAATCTGTCGCTGCCGCTCTCAATACGTATGTGGAACTGGTCTGGGACTGACGGACAATAGAGGTGTTCGCCGATATTGAGATGCCATCGTCCGAAGTCTCCCAGATAGCCCCTGCCAATACTGCCTGAGCCCAGGCCCCCAATGGGGACCCCTTGATTGGCTCCGTCATCGAAAGGATGGAGCATCTTTACTCCCTTCGGGGCTTCTCCTTCCTTTCCGGCTCTCCTCGACCACGCTAGGATCCGGGCTAACTTGGGCAGCATCATGAGGATTGTCTTGACAGGGACGCTTCGTGGCCTTCCAAGCCGTGTGGGTCCGCCTGTCAACGGCATAGACCAAGCCCACTCAGGGATATCGTGAGGCATTTTGCTTTCTCCACCCCTAAGCCAAAGCGATTCTGGCTTTTCAGCTTCACGGCTAAGTCGGTACATTGTCGTAGCGTACCTTACGCGAGTCCTTATATCAGCGCGCCGCCTAGTCTTATGTGGAATTGAGCTTGAGGGTGAATCGCTGTGCGGGTTTGTCCGAAATGTGGCAAAGTCAACCAAGAAACGAGGAAGTATTGCATCAGATGCGGCTCCGTTTTGACAGCACCGGAGAAGAGGAGGGACGAGAGGAAGGAAGAGAAGAGTGGAGCGGGATCGGAAACAGGCAAGGTGACCACCGCAGCATCTGTTGCGAAGGCAGCTGCCCCGTCCATATCTGACACTGCCAGCCCTGTCACCCAAGATGAGTGGGTTCGTCCGAGTGGCGTTTCCCGTGGTCGCATGAGAGCCACTGAACACTCTATGGGGAAGTCCGAGATGGAAAAGGCTCGCGAGGCATTCGCCCGCGCCGAAGTGGTTGGCATAGCCGAAGAGGGTCCTGGAATCACCGAGACTAGGATGTTGAGGGCAAGCGAGGTGCGTGAACTCCTAAGGCAATCCGCGGCCGAAGAGGCAGCTCCTCCGGCTGCGCCGCAACCATTAGGTGAAACTCTTGCCCCAGAATCAGCTCCTGCACCTGTGACACCGCGAGCGCCGCCAAGGCCCAGGCCTCAAATAGTCGAGGAGGAAATGCTTGGTAAGAAGTCAGTGTTTGTTGGACCTCCTGAGGGAGCTGCCGAAAGCGTAAGACCACCTGCGGCAGTAAGTGGTTCAGATTTCAGGTCGTCGCGATATGAGCAGGAAACGGAAGAGCCGAGCGAAGCCCCTCCGGCACAAGAGGGCGGCGAGCTCGAGTTCGAGTCCTTGCAGGGACCTAGCGAGCCTGTGCCAGAAGCCGCACCGAGAGTTCCTGCAGTCACCGATATTGATCACGTTACCACTTGTCCCAAATGCGGTTCAGTCATCAACATAGACATGTATGAGTACCCGCGCGAGGTGTATAGCGCAATGGGCTCGGCCCGACTTGGTCAAGCGCGCTTTCTGGTCGTCCAGGGGAAGTACCAGCAGGGGAGAGAGATTCTGCGAACTGCAAGAGCACTATTCACGAAAGCGGGCGACGCTAATGGCATTACTCAGGTTGACAGACTGATGGATTCGCTGGCAAGAGAGCCCTAGATCTCGTCCCAGATTGCCCTGAGCTTCTGCCTCTCATCTTGGAACCGAGTCTGGTCTCTGCACATCATCAGGAAGCGGCCGTCATATGACTTGCGTTTGAGTTCCCTGAATATCTGCTCGAAGTCGATGCTACCCTCGCCCATTGGTAGGTGTTCGTCATACTTATGGCCTATACTCCTCATTTCCTTTAGTGGGACCGCTCTCTGGCTCCTGAGCCGCAATACTTCATCGACCATTGTCTTCCCATTGTTGTCGTGACAGTTCGCCATGGCGATTTTGTCAAAGAAGTGCTCAATCATGCCGAGGGACCGATTCCTAGCGGCAAGTATCTGGGCGTGACCGATGTCCATCGCCAGCCTCAAGTCTGGGTCGATGTCAAAGAGCAGCGTGAGTTCCGTGAAGTAAAGCCCAAGGGTTTCTGCGGCCAAAATCACACCTGCCTCACGCGCTGCGTCGCAAGCCGCGGGTATCTCCTGAAGAAATGCCTCAATGTCTTCATCGCTGAAGAAGAGCGGAGAGAGTGTTGTGTGGAATGTCACAAGCTCGGCGTTGACGTGAGTAGTCATGTCTATGAAGGGTACAATGCCTCGAGCTACGTCGATTGGCCCCCAGTCCGGGCTGTTTGGGAGGTGGACTGTACAGCCAACGCCCGCATCTGAGAGCAGCTTCCGGGACTCTGTGAGATTGAGTTTGCCTGTGAGATCCATTCTCAGGTCCACAAAGTCTGGCTCGAACTCCAGCGCCTTTCGGACTTGCTCTACGTCACGGGCGAAAGTTCCAATCTGCATGTGAAAGCACCAATCTGGGTTTGGAGAACGTGCGAGTTATTGTACTTTTGGTCAGTTAGGAAGGTAGATGCCGTGGACCAGCCATGTTTGGGAGTTCAGGCACATCCCAAAGGTCGATAGTGTTATTAGTGGAGCACTATCACGTCAGTCTCAACCGCCCGTCTGGAGGCTTCTGCGCTGCCCGGAACCGCCGACTTCCTCTTCAAGATCATATTCCTCGGCGAGCCAGCAGTAGGCAAAACGAGTCTGGTCGGGCGCTACGTGTATGATAGCTTCGAGGGCGACTACCTGGCGACAATAGGGACTGACATCCATGTCAAGATGATGCAGATTGACGATGTCACTGTCAAGCTCGTCATATGGGACATAGCGGGTCAAGACACTTTCGCTCAGCTGAGGAAAGCATACTATCACAACGCATCAGGAGCATTCTTCGTGTTTGACACGACAAGAGCCGAAACCATTCGTAGGATTGATGAGTGGATTGGGACTCTTTTCGGCGTCACGGGCAAGATACCGATGGTCCTGCTTGAGAACAAGGTAGACCTTCCAAGTAGCATTGCCGACGATGCTAGGGCTCAAATAGCCGCAAAGCACAAGGTGGACATAGTCCCAACTAGTGCGAAAGAAGACACGAATGTCGAAGAAGCATTCGTGAAGATGACCCGAGATATACTGTCGAAGTCGCGGGCTCGGCGCCCGACAGCAAAGAGTCTTCGAGCTTAACGAGAAGGGACCTGAGGAACCTTGTCCATGAGTTCTGTTAACGTGGATTTCGTTCACAAGCTCGTCATTCTGGGTGACTCGGGCGTGGGAAAGACCTCTCTCGTCGAGAGGTACGTGTATGACAGCCTGAGCCCAGATATGGCACAGACAATCGGTGCGGTCCTTCATGTCAAGGCTCTGGACCTTGAAGGACGTCTCCACAAGCTCGTAATATGGGACTTGGGCGGAGGCGAGTCATTTGCAGAACTCCGAGAGCAGTACTGTGCAAATGCCTCAGGCGCGTTCTTTGTGGTCGATCGAACGCGTCCTGAAACCCTAGATAGCATAGGCGTTTGGTTGGAGGCCTTGTATACCGCTGCAGGGAAGGTCCCCGTGGTTCTTGTCGAGAATAAGATGGACCTTGAACCGAAGATACCTGCCGAGCGCATACTGAAGGTGACCAAGACAAGATCACTCGGTTTCATCCAGACCAGTGCCACAGAGAATTCAAACGTTGACCAAGCGTTCAGAGATCTCGTGTGCTCCATTGGCAAGACCGGCAAGGATCCAACTCCCTCCAAGCCACGAACGCGAAGGTGAGTGTTAGGCTTTGGTGCCATCGAGGTGAGTGACAACAACAAAACCCTCAGTCGACAGATTTCGACTGAATCTCAGATCACAGGGTGTTGCTTGCTTCTCGTTCTTGCTGGATCATCTGCCTTGGCGAAAACCAAGCCAGCAACGATCAAGATGACGGACGCGACCAAGAATGGAAGCATCCCTATCTGGGCTGGCATGGAGCCATCTCCGGGCGGAGGAGTCGCCGATATGTCGGACAGGTAACCAAGCAGCAATGGTCCCGCAAAGAAACCCACGTCGCTGATCGTGCGAAAGAGACCCATGGACACCTCAAGTTTGTCCTCGGGCGATACGTCGGTGACATATGCAGCTATGGGACCAGACAGACCCACAGCCGCTCCATATGCCACCACGCAAATCGACAGCTGCACCATGTTGACAGAAAGTGGAATGAACAGCGTGGCAACGGCGGATAGAAGCAGGCAGAGCATGATTGGGTTCCTTCTGCCGATTCTGTCAGAGAGACTTCCCACAGGAACCATTGTGACCGCTGTAGCTAAGCCAGCGAACGTCAGAATCAAGCCTATTGCAGTCGAATCCAGACCGAGGTTGTTTTGTGCATATAGCGGGACAAGCGTGTTCTTGACTCCGGTCCGGATGAAGAACAAGGTGAATGTTGCCATCGTGCCCAATAGAAACGAAGGGTGAGATAGAACGACCCATACATCGTGAATCCTGGATAATCGCCTCTTCAACGAAGCTACGTTCTCAGAGCTGGCCAAGTTGGGTAACGCCAGAGTCGGCACGACTCCTAGACCCGCTACAATGGCATAGGCATAGAAGGGGGCGTGAATGTCGTAGACTGCCGCTATGAATCCGCCAAAGGTAGGGCCGAATACACTTCCGAGGAGCAGCGTTCCCGAATACACGCTCATCAACTGACCTCGCTTCTCGGTCCCTGCGATCTGAGCCAAGAACACCGTAGCTGTTGTGACGTGTAATGCCGAACCTGCGCCCTCAATCATTCGTGCAATTACCAGCGCAACATAGTTCGGCGCTGAGCCGGCCATGATGGATGAGACCACAATGAGCATCAAGCCAGATATCATGATTATCTTCTTGTTGTATCTTCTCGAAAGGAAGCCTGCCGGCATATCGAGCAGCATTCTTGCTATGGCGAAAGAAGATATCACGAAGCCGACGAGTGCGTATGAAACGCCAAAATCAGCCGCATAGCCTGGGAGAATGGGAGCAACCATGCTTAGACCTAGCATCACAAGGAAGGTCACGGTGGAGAGATTGAGCACGGTGGCCAGCTGTCCTCTTGGCTGAACAAATGGCATCCGTGCATCATGTTGTGCTTGTTTCTCCTCCGACGACAAGATAGCTGACCTTCCTTGACGAAGCATTTGTCTTTTCGTTGGACAATGGCGCTCTGGGACTGGAACGGGCCTCTCTGTGTCACTCGGGTCAGATGCAACAATCTCAGAAGCATCATTGGCGAAAGCCGGTCCATGCAGATCCGTCCCGGGTGGCATCTCCCTGCCATCAATGGGACTGTTGACTTCACGTGATCCCGCTGACTGGGTGGACTACCTCCTCTCGATGGCAGCGCCTATTGCTGCGACTGCAACGAGCGTGACAAGCGCAAAGGCGAAGTTCTGATAGACGTTGAACGGCGGGGCGAATAGCCAGAACCACACAAACAGCACGACCATCCAGGCAAACAACAGCCAGAACCACGCAGCCCAGCTTTTGGGGCCTTGGCCCGTTTTTCTTGCCCAAGGTACCCACATGCCGACTAGGGCAAGATAGACCGGAAGAGCCGATAATATCAGGATTGCGGCATTGAATTCCCAGGCTAAGTACAATCCAGCATAGAACCAGAGCCAGACAATGACGAATGTGCACCACAACAGGCCAATGCCAAAGGTGACGTTTACTCTCATCCCTATGCCCTCTGGTATCTCCTGTGACACTATTGACGCCCAAGCGGCCATGTTCAGGACTATCATGGCAAAGAATGAGGCGAGCAGGATGGCCGCGTTCTTGTACACAGTGAATGACTCCGCGTAGAACGGCAGCCACATTATGACGAACGCTAGCCAGATCACACCTACTGCGATTGAGAGCCTAACACGCCAGCCGCCCCTTCCGGGACCTGCCTCTCGTGGTACCCAAATGAAACCATTGAAGCCACCAATAAGAATCAGGGTGGCCAGACAGACGGCGATGTTCTCGAAGATGCCATGACCACTGGCAAAGAACAGCAGCCATGCAATCACGAACCCGAACCATACAATGAAGCTGGCGAACGAGCAGTAGCCTTTGTATCTCATCTCGTGTTTCATAGGACGGAATCCCTTATCGTCTTCTGTGCATTGCCAAAATAAAACCTGCCCTTAAAACGTCACTGCCTGGTGAAGTATCCGAGGAACAATGCTTGGATTCAGCGGCTCCACTGAGCAGCGGCTTCAGCAAATCACAGGGGTCCCGACCTTGTGAACAAGGTTGCCACGAGTCGATGAGGTTATAAGCAGATTCTGCGCTGATTAACCCAGAACTGGTTAACAGAGGGGCTGGTGTGTTCAGTTCTCTCAGATACCCGACAAAACAGCAAAGCCTGATTTGGCTGAAGAGAAGGCAAGGTGTGATTCCCTCAGCCATTGCCAAGGAGATGGGAGTTTCAAGACCTTTCATCAGCAAGGCCCAAGGGATAGCTGAGGCGAGAATAGAGAAGCTTCTTCGGAACGCGGCCTATGTGAACAGGATCAACATAGAGCAGATCAGCGGCAAGTACGGATTCGCCGTCGGCTACTGCTCGGCTTATGACTCACGCACGTATGTCACGTACTCTCCAACTATCGGCGTTCAGATGTGGTTCAGTCACAAGGGCGAATGCCAGAGCTGTGCTCAGCTGAACGAATGCGAAAAGATTCTGAAGGAGCTGGGGAAAGAATGGAGGATTAAGATTCCAGCTGCACTCCAGCCCACTGACATCGCAGTGTACCTGTTCGATAGCATCGTGGGGAGATTGGGATGGATAAGAACAGAGGGATAGGCAACATGAGAAAACTGTTGCGCCGTCCTATTGGCGGCAAAGTTTCTGATGATGACATGTCTGGCAAGTCTGCAACGGCCTGTCGGCTTCCTCCGAACCTAAGGACTACTTCTAGTGTCACTCCTGATTCTAAGCATGATGACTTAGCATGGAACTGGTCTGACCCGGAGGCCCGCAAACTGCTCGCGCTCAGCGTGTTTCTGATGATCGTGATCAGCTGGGTTGGTCTTGCTTCATTAGACCACGAGTTCGTTCAACTGAATGCCACCTCCCAGGTAGTTGCCGGGCAGCATATCACAGGCACTTCAGGACAGGAAACTGCGGCCTCGAGGTACGAAAGTGTCTATGACGCTTTCGTCCTGAACGAGGATCCATTCGTTGGCTCACCCCAATGGTACGAGAATGGCATTGCGAAGTACCGTTTCGTTAACAAGACAGACGAGGGAGTCTTTCTTGAACTATGGGGCGACGAAGTAGGTACGGCATTCACGAAATACTGGCGCGTACTCAACTTGCCCTTGGAGGACTACTCGAATGCCACATTCAGCACTGGGATCAAGGTCCTCTCTGGTCAGGCCAGCTGCACTATTCGAATTGTGTTCACCCAGTCGCCAGATGCCTATAGTCGTGATTGGGACCTTGAGGATTATCCCTTTGATTTGTTCTCGGACCAGAACACAACCCTGGTCACCGCTGGAGAGGAAATCGGACTGAGCATGTACGTCCTACTGGACGACTTGATAGACTACTATCCCGGGTGGCTTGTTCAATCATGGTTCTACATCGATGTTACCACAAATCAGCCAACAACGATGATCATCAAGTCTGCTCAAGTCCGGGTAGCCTCTGAAGATCTGTTATGTCCTCTTGACATCGACATCGAGTCAGCAAACGGATCCAGTTTCTTTGACAACGACTTCGTCAAGTGGGCCAACACATATCCCATACTTAATCTCACTCGCGACAATGGTTCAGAAGGCTACTCTGTAGTCAGACCTAGCAGACGCTTTGACCTCATGTACGTTAGGCCCGGTAGGTACTCGGGGGTCGCTGGATGGTGGATGAGGGGCGACCAATCGGGAGAACTTGGCACGTGGCAGACTGGCTCTATGTTGTGCCCTGTGCAGGTCAACGCTTCAGCAGACCCTGACGAGGGCTTGTCCATGAGGGTCAAGATTCCTGCTGTGCGGCTGTTTCTTGAAGCCTCCCCTCTGCCCCCGCTTGTTTCCCTGGAGATTACGGAGTCGCGCGGCAACATGACTATCAGTGTTTTCCGCATGACTATCCTGAACACTCCTCTTCCTGTCTATGTCTACATACCCGGACTCAATGCAACACTAGACGTGTCCATAGAAGATGCCTTCTTGTGGATCCAAGGGACAGGGTTGCACCTGCACGCGGGATTCCAGATGGACGGGTCTGAAGACATTCGCTTCGTGGCAGCCATCTCCTACTCGAGTGTTCTTGGTGTGACCGCGAGCCCAGTTGCTATTCTCCGGTTGGTCCTTGAGGTCCTTCTGTTCGTTCTTTCCGTTCTACTGGGGTGTCTGTACACGGGCAATCTTTCGATGACACGAATGCTGAGGAATCCTCTTGTCCTTTCGATTGGGTGTCTTTTCGTAAGCATGCTTGTTCCATGGTATAGTGGGACGGATTACTACCAGAGTTATGGTCCACCCGGAGTGGTGTCAGTTTCATCCTTCTTCTACTATATTACCCTGCAGAGTAACGACGGCGGCTCTCCTATCCTCGCAGCCGAGCACTTCTATGGGTTGCAGTGGTTTGGCCTTCTTTTCTGGATTTTGCTCTTTGTTTTGGGAACACGTTTGATGCTCGCCAAAAAGAACTCTCTCGACAGACTGTCGCTAGTTCTTCTCGTGGTACCAGTCTTGCTCCCATTCGGGGTCGAAGCCCTATGGTTCTCCAATATTGGCCCGGGTGTCTTCTTGTCGGCCGCGGCTCCTGTTGTCTACCTAGTCGGAGAGATGTTGCGACTTGCGGTCCCAAGGATGAGAGCAGGAGGGATTCTCTCTGGTAGGAGGAAGTAGGAATGTCGCTTGTCACGTGTCAAGTCGGACGGCTGGGTTCACCCTTGCGAAACAGTACGAGGTGGACAATGAGTGCAAGATCGAAGTCGCCTATTGGACAACTCCCGCCGGCGCCAGCGCATGTCTTCTCAGGAAGACCGCGGGGGAATAGTGTGAGCGCAGAACAGATTCATGTAGCAAGGAAGACTATGCCGAGGGAATAGTATGAAACGAGAGAGGAGGGATCTGGATCCTCGTCGACCAAAGGCAGAAGCTTGTCGACTTCCTCCTAGCGGACTCAAGAGCTATCACGTTGTTCGGGCGGCTGCTGATGAGATCCCGTTGCGGTTCTTTATACGCAAGTATGCTGGCGAAGTCCTGATTGCCGGATTGGTCTTTGCACTGTTCACAATGCTGACCATTCTACCAGGTGCTGACTACAGCCCCACGGTGTCTGTATCTGAAGTTTCTCCTTTGAGTGGTACACGCGGCTGGGACGCGTCAAATCAAAGCTGCCAGTCTCTCGCTTCAGTACATCTCACCAATGACGCCGGCCTCGGCTACGGCAATGTCTGGTGGGTGGGTGGAGGCCGTCTCAGTGATGCTCTCTCTGAATACAATGGCTCCATGGTTTCAGGCGGGTTTCGCGTGACCATTGTTGAGTCATCAAGACTATTCTCTCGCATTCTACAAGTCCCCATTCAAGACTGTGACTTCATCAATGCCTCTGTAGAAGTCCAAGCTTTGTGTGGGTCAGCGAATGTGAGTCTGGGTCTGAGCCTCTATTATGGTCGAAATGACACCTACGCAACGTCAGAGATCAGTGCTGGGGAAACAAAGGGATTTGTCGTTAGTCTTCCTCTTGATAGCATCAAAGCGCTGGATCCCAAGTACTGGTTCCGCACAATCTATTTTGGCATGTGGATATCTGCTCAGGAACAAGTAGAAGCCGTAGTTCATGCTTTGGATGTCGAAGCCCATTCATCCAAAGCATTGAGTCCTGTGTCAGTTGACCTTCAAACCACTGATGGCTACAGCCTTTTGACCAACCCGCGATTTCTGCCAGACTATTTGCCCCTGCTCATCAACATCCACCGACATGATGACGAAAGGCAAGACGCGGTATTTGTCCAGATGGTCAATGAAACCTTCTATCTACCAGCGGGCAACTACTCCATAGAAGCTGGCTGGTCTGGAGACCCTTATCATCTGGACTACGTTGACTACGAATCTGCTGACATTGTCATACGAGAAAACCAGACGACGCTTGTCAGAATACGGCTGCCGACTGTCCGGCTGACCATCGATCTGTCACCAAACCTGACTGAAGGCCGTCTCACGATATACACGAGCCCGTATCATTGGGATTTGTATCGGGAGAGCATCGGCCCAGAAATGAGCGAGTCCGTCTTCCTGCCGGCGTCTGTGACTTATATTGGGATTGAAGTCTATCATAGCACTTCCTGGGGTCATAGGGGTTCTGCGTTCCATTGCTATGAGCCCGACGGGTCCTCTGACCTTCTGGTGACCATAGGCTATTCGTACATCGTTCTTCCTGGCATTGCATTGACCGGCTTAGATATCGTGACTATTCTACTGATAGTAGTTCTAATAGTTGCGCTCATACTCAGGTTTCGTCATGCGCTGTTCCCAAAGAGAACTGAATCCGTATTGAGCGACCCCGGGTTGATCCCACTCCTCCTGACTCTGGCCGCAGCATTCCTACCTTGGTTCAGATACAATGAAAGAACAATGGGTTTGATGTATGAAGCCGATTCCTTCGGGGTTGTCTTGCCGCAGTTCGCCGTCATCACGGAACAGACACCATTTGGCATGACAGCGTTCTACATGCTTGAGCCTTGGTTTGTTGTACTTCCGATGTATGTGCTACTCTTCTGGGCCCCATTGTTCGGGATTCTGAGTCGGCTGGGCACGAAAGAACCGGCTCTGAGCTGGAACAGAGTGATATCCATTGCATGTCCAGCTCTGTTGGCCTTGGTGTCTTGGCTGGTTGCAGCCGGAATAGGCTGGGTTCCGGACGCGGGCATGTGGATGATTCTGTTGTCGCCTGTCGTGTTCTTCATCCACATTGGAATCCGAGGAGCGCTTGTGCCTTCACGAGCCGTTTCAACGAAGACATAGGAGACGTTGGAGGTGCATAGTCGAAGAGCAAGCGAGAGTTCACCTGAAGACGAATCGAGGGTCTTCAGGCTTCCTCCGAGAGGCCACATGGCCGGCTACGCAATCAGTCTGGCACGTCGTGGTATGCGCTTGCGGCTCTTGATGCGTAAGTACGGACTTGACCTGGTAATAGTCATTCTGCTGCTTTTGTTGATACGAGCACTGAGCATCTCCTCGACTGTTGATTACAGTCCTAGAGTGAGCCTCTCTCAGATAGGACCCATATCCGGAACGCGTGGCGTAGATAGAACGTACCAAAGCTGTCTTTCCTCTCGCTCAGTGCATCTGATTAATGGCACCAGACTCGATTACTATAATGGTTGGGATGTCACCTCAGATTCCTATAATGGCTCCATGTACCCAGATGGATTTCGTGTTAGTCTTGTGAAATCCTCCGTAGTGTTCCAACGCATGCTCTACGTACCTATTCAAGACTACGAGTCGATTAGTGTCTCCCTTCAAGTCGAAGCTTTGTCGGGGTCGGCAAACGTGAGCTTGAGCCTGACCCCCACTATCCGGGCGGGCAATCACTCAGAAGTGGAGGTACAGCAGTCGCAGACTGAGTGCCTTGTCGTGAACATGTCCCTAGATGAGCTGAAGATCCTGTATGTGGACTATTGGATGTGGCAGTTCTATTCTGAAATACGGATATCTTCGGGAGAACAAGCAGTGATTCTGGTCCGTAGTCTGGACATTGAGGCACACTCGTCTGAGATTCTGACGCCTGTGTCTGTGGACCTTCAAAACACCGGCCAAGATGATCTGTTGTCTGATTCGCATGTTCGACCAGCTTTCTGGTACCTGTTGCTAGCGGTGTCACGACTGGACGATGGAAACAGAGCCCTCGTCCGGGCTCGGGTCGCCAACGAGACTCTCTATCTGCCAGTCGGCAACTACTCGATAAGGGCAGACTGGTTTCCCACTGCACATTGGGGAAGCTACATCGATTACGAACAAGCTGACTTTGCCCTTCGGGAGAACCAGACGACGCTTCTGGGAATGCGGCTGCCCACTGTCCGGCTGAGTATTGAACTCTCTCCATACATCGTATACGTTTCTGTAACTATAAGGGGACCTGGCCATGATGCATCTCTGTTTCTGCATGGTATGTACTTAGAACAATCGGTCTACTTGCCTGCGTCGGTTGGGTCGATAAACATCTCCGTTTCCCATGTGGCCCCTTGGAGCCGCGAAGGTCGTTTGGACAGTCAGTTCGAGTTCGATGGGTCTTCCGACCTTCGAGTGTACATATCCTACCCATATCTAGTTCTTCTTGGAGTCGTCATGACCTACCTAGATTTCGGTATCCTTGTGCTTCTTGCTGGTCTTGTGGTTGCAGTCATGATTAGGCTCCTCCGACTGCTTACTCCGAAGAGAACGGAGCCCCTGTTGGGCGACCCGGGATTGCTGCCATTCTTGCTGATCCTCTTGGGTGCATTCATGCCTTGGTTTAGGTATGTCGACCCAACGTCGGGTCTCTCAAAGACTGTTTGGCCGTGGCTCGGCGTCTACGCGGAACAGATGCGAACTGGTGCCATATTCCCCTATCAGGATGAGTTCTGGGGGCTTGGACTTCCTATATTCGCGCTCTTCTTCTGGGTTCCTCTGTTCGAAGCTGCAACCCGGATAGGAACGAGAACGCCAGCTCTAGGTAGTGACAGGGTGGTCCCCATGGCGTTTCCAATTGTCCTGACCTTGGCTATGGGGCTGTTTCTTGTTTCACAGGGATGGATCCCAGAAGTTGGGATGTGGATGATTCTGTTCTCACCTGCTGCGTTCATCATCCAGACTGGGATTCAAAGGGTACTCCGAGTCTCACGACCCGCTTCCCATGAGCTACATTATGACTAGAGTGATTGCGGATATGCTCAGACAGTCGTGCCAGCAATCTTGATTTGAGAGTGTTAGTGGATTTCTCTTTGGATGAATACCATGGTGCTGTCAGGTTCAAGGCCTAGGCTCAATGACCTCGACGGACGCGAATGGGTCAAGTCCACGAAGTCATGGTTTGTCGTCAATCCCCGGTCTCGCAGCAGAACTCAGATGAGGCACCCGGCGAAGTTCCCAGAGGGACTTGTAACTCGATTCGTCAGATACTTCTCACGGGAAGGTGCATGGGTGATTGACCCGTTCGCCGGCGTAGGCAGTACCATGGTCGCCTGCAAGACGCTTGGCAGGAATTCCGTGGGCATAGAGCTGAACCCAGAATATGCGGCCGTTGGGCTTTCGGACATGGATCAGACTGCCGGGTCAGGAGAGCACCACATCATCATTGGCGACTCGGCACAGATGGCCTCACTACTGCGACAGCAGTTTGGAAACAACATCCCTCAGTTCGATTACCTCATCACCTCGCCTCCATATTGGGACATGCTCCATAAGTCACGAGGCGGCAACGACTCCGTGCACAAGGACCGACGCAAACGGGGTCTGGACATTGTCTACAGTGACACAGCGTCTGACATTGGGAACATCGCATCTTACAACGATTACATCGAGGCAGTCGCGGGAGTGCTGGAATGTGCGCGGCACTTGCTCAGACCGGGTGGATATGTTACTCTAGTTGCACAGAACATGCTGGATTCCGATGGTGCGATGCGGCCGATTGCATGGGACCTTGCCCGTAGGCTCTCTTTGTCCTATCGCCTCAGGCAGGAGCAAATCTGGTGTCAGGACAACAAGCGGCTTGGCTGCTGGGGTTATCCAACGACGTACGTGTCGAATGTGCACCACCACTACTGCCTGATATTCCAGAACAACCACGCGTAGGCTATGCATTGTCTGTCTTGGGTGAACAGAGCCGCACGCTGGAATGGTCCAGCTTCGTTCATTTCATAAGCGTTTCTGAATGCGCTCGAACACATGGCGAGGACTGTCAGACGGCTTGAGCTCTCTGATCACGCAGAAGTGACCGCGCTCTGTGCCACGCTGGAAGAACATGACTATGTTCCAGACGTGTTCCCGCAATGGGCCACATCCACGAACTCGTTGCCTGTTGGCGCATTCGAAGGACAGGAGCTCGTAGGCATTGCCACCCTCAATCTAGTTCCCGATTCTGACATCGCTTGGGTGAATGGCCTCAGGGTCAAGGCAGATTATCATAAGAAGGGTGTAGGCTCATTTGCCACAGCGCACATAATAGCGCTTGCTAAGGAGAAGGGAGTCAGGACACTATGGTATTCAACGGGAAGTAACAACGAAGCGTCAATAGGTCTGGCCAAGAAACTGGGATTTACGGTCGCTGACCGTGTGGGCTACTTTCGTGTTGACAAGCCGTTTCCGCCACATCCTTCACTGAGTCCAAATGTACATCCGCTCACCGTCGGTCCGGAGCGACTATACGAGATACTGAAGAGCAACTCAGAGCTAGTAGAGAGCAAAACGCTACCCCTAGCTTGGGACTTCGACTTCAAGACTCTGGCCGGCCTGAAGAGATTAGCGGCTGAAACTGACTTCAAGGTTCTAATCGATGAAGACGGCCGGAGTTCCGGTTTGTACTACAGCAAGACGTTCGTGCGTCAAGACGGCACGAGAGTCACTTTCTCGATATTCAGCGGAGATCAGGCGACTTTCGTCGACATCATGTCAAGGGCCTTTGATGATCTTGAGAGCACTGGTGCCGACAGAGGCGTGTTCTTCTTGAGCCCGAAGGCCAAGGACTGGGCTGTCAACCTCGGTGTTGTGCCCGAAGAGTATCTGAATTCAAGCTATTTCCTGTTCCAGCTTGATCCTGCGAAGCCTGCGCCTAGAGGAAGAAGATCGCCAGGATCCCGGTGAGAAAGACTCCGTCCCATGTGCCAGCTCCACCAATCGATGCCCTGCCCGTTCTGAGCTGAGCTACCTTACCAAGGTTCAACAGGTCCGCTCCAATGAGGGCGCCAAGCGTGCCAGACACGTAGGCGACAACGTAGGTGTCGCCCAAAGTGGGTATGAACCGCATCAGGGAGATTGTCATCAAGGCTGCGGCGATTGGAGGAAGAAGGGCAGGAGTGACAATGCCAATGTTGGGCTCTATTCTCGCGACTGCATGCACGAACGCAGTGACGACAGCTATAGCCAGCAGTGCAGGCAGCAATGTATCCTGATGGCTCAAGAGCAGATACATGCTCACTGATACCGGGATTATGGCTCCACCGAGGTTTATGCTTAGCCGCAGTTTTCCAGGACAGTCAGGACTGTTGACCTTGTAGCTGAGGCCCTAGACCGTGAGGTAGTTCTTCTCGACGCAGGGTGCCGTGTCAGACTCTATGGTAGCGATGGGGATGTTGATGAAACCGCCAATTAGCGAGCCGGGAACGATTAGGAGGGCCAGCGGAGTTGGGAGTCCTAGCTGGATGAACACAGTTCCGGCTGCTTGCAGGAATAGCAGCATGAGAATCGCGGTCGCCAGTATGGCGAAGAGTGAAAAGCTTCTCCTGCTGTGTTGAAGTCCGATTTCGCTCATATGATTCTCATGGCCGCTTCGCCAGTCCTGTTATTGAATGTTAGCCTGAGTACATCATTGCTGTCGTTCAGCTGTTGAGGAATCATGGGAGTCGGACTCGTCTTCCTCGTAGTCATCGAATACTGACCAGTTGGGCGCATATGAGATTGGCTCAAGGTCTCTTGGTTCAAGCTGAAGTGTTTCTACCCTTGCGATCTCCTTTCGCAACGTGTAAGACTTGGCTCCCTCCCATCGAAGGTAAGCATCTGGATCGGCGGAGTATTCACCTTGGTATCTGCCGCACGTTCCGCCGCAGAAGACCAGCTTACTGTCACGGATCACGAGAGCATCTCCGCACCACCTGCAGACTGCCTCCATACCATGAGCATGAATCCTGCCATCGGCTAGTTGTACAAACATGACGGTTCCATCGAGATTGCAGACACCCCACTCCTCACCCTCCTGCCTAATCTTGTGCCACAGCTGAGGCTTGGACCTTACTCTCTTCCCGGTCGCAGATGGGACCGGGAGGTGGTACCACTTGCCGCCAGACTTCTCATCGAAGTCATCCAGCTTTGTCTGTGTGGTAGTGTCCCTCACGTCCTGTTGTATCACGATAGGGCTCATAAACACCCCAAGACCGACCTGCTATGTCGCAAGGTCACCTATGAGATCCAACATCCACTTGTCTAGGGACTTCTTCTTCTTCCACGTGTCCTCGTATGGCGTCTTGACAAGCCTGCCCCTGACCTCACCTAGCATCACACCTTTCACGCCCTCAAGGATACAATCCACAGCATACACTCCTAGCCTTGTTGCTAGGATTCTGTCCTGACGAGTGGGGTTGCCACCACGCTGAATGTAGCCGAGAACCGAGATACGGGTCTTTTCCCCTGGTAGCAGCCCATTCAGCTTCTCTCCAATGGCAGCGGCATTGCCTTCCTCATCGCCCTCGGCCACAATGACGATGGAACTTGACTTCCCTTTCGTCCGGCCCTCTGCTACCTTACCAGCAATCACATTGAGGTTGGTCCTTGTTTCGGGGATAGCGACTGCGGATGCACCTGAGGCGATGCCAACGTGAGCACCAATGGCACCACATTTCCGTCCCATAACCTCTATCAGAAACACACGCGAGAAGGCTTCAGCAGTGTCTCGAATCTTGTCTATGGCGTCGAGCGCGTTATTGACCGCCGTGTCAAAACCAATAGAGTAGTCTGTGCCCCAGATGTCATTGTCGATTGAGCCCGGGATTCCTATGGTCTGCCCAGGCCAGTACTTCTCAAGCGCAGTAAGACCCCGCATCGTACCGTCGCCACCGATAGCAACGAGTGCTTGGATATCGCGCTCTTGGAGAATACGAGCGGCCTTCTTCAGTCCCTCCTCTGTCTTGAACTCTTCCGATCTTCCCGTCGTCAGGATTGTGCCGCCCCTGTGAATGATGTGAGCAACCGATCGTGAATCAAGGTCAGATATATTCTCGTCTAAGAGACCCTGAAAACCTCCATAGACGCCGACGACTCTAAGTCCGCGGCCGAGGCCGATTCTGACAAACGCTCTGATGCAAGCGTTCATGCCAGGAGCGTCTCCGCCGCTGGTCAAAATGCCTACTCGCATGAACACCTGAATGGATGCCCGTCACTGATAAGCAAAGCGAAACGGTCCAAACGGGGAGAGTTGGAACGCCTGGACCACGATTGAAGACCCCGTCTGGCCCTTCAATGAATCCAGTCTGCAGCGTCCTTGGACAAGAACAGCAAGTAGTCAGTGCCAAGGACCTCTACTCCTAGAGCCCGAAGAGTGGCAGCAAGCTGTCCTCGATGATGCGTGGTGTGTAGTAGGTACTGGAGGTAGAAGTCAAGTGAGTCCACATCAAAAGGCTCTTCCGAAATATGCGTGACAGTGATCTTCCCTTGGGGTATCTCTTCTATGATCCGCCCTAGGCGAACGTCAAGTTGCTGCCACCTTGACATGAGTTCCTCCCTTGAGAACCGTGCCACCTTGCCAAACACGCTCTCGTCTGAGGAGTTGTCGCCATAGAAGAAGCAGGTCTCGAGGGCTAGGACCATGTGTTCGCACAAGTCCTTGACGCTCTTGCCGCGGACCTTCCTGACAAAGTTCTTGTCATCGAGCTGACGAACCATCTCTCTCATCCTCTCGCCAGCCCATACGTGATAATGGCCAAGGTTCTTGAATGTCATCTGCAGTTGCCCTCTGTCTTGAGTGTGCCCCGACGCTATATATTCACACCGATTGGCTGACTGCAATGTCGACAACGAGTCAGGAAGTCTATTGTCTACCACCGGTCACGATGGATTCTCGATTCGGTGTACCGGTTTTCCTTTCCCTTCTTCTCGTTTGGGATGCCAATAGGAGCAATGGCGAACGGGACGACCTGTTCAGGGATGCCCAGAAGTTTGCGGAGTCCGTCCATTCGTTCCTGTCTGGGGTAGACGCCCAACCAGACGGAAGCCAAGCCGCTTGCGTGAATTGCCAACAGGAGGTTCTCCATTGCTGCCGAGCAGTCTTGAACCCAGAATCCCTTGTACTTCTCAGCGGCAAGGTCGCCGCAAACGAGTACTGCCACGGGAGCATCGTTCAACATCTGAGAGGACTTGTGGATCTCCGTGATCTTGTTGAGAGTCTGCCTGTCCCTTATGACCACAAACTGCCAGTCCTGTTGATTGCCCGCAGATGGTGCGCTCATTGCAGCTGTCAAGACATCCTTGATGACGCTATCAGGGACTTCTCCCTGTTTGTACTTCCGAATGCTCCTTCTTGTGAGCAGTGCCTCCATTGCTTCCAAAGTATCAACCCAGAGTAGGGAGAACTGATTCCACCTAAAAAGCGTTGCAGCCGGCGCTGAACACTCCTTGATCCCAGCTGTGGGGCTCGCATTGCTGAAAGGGAATTGACGGATTCGAGTTGCAGAGAGTCGCACAACAACATGGCAGGACGCTGGAGCATCACTTCCTGGTTCTCCAAGCTAGGATAGCGAAAACGAGTATGACAACCGTACACCCGATCGTAATAGCAGGCGCGAATGCATTCAGCGACGAAGACATAGTGTATTGGACCGTGACCATAACTGTGTCGCTGGCAGTTTCACCAAAACATTGGGCAACCCATGACATGGCGTTGTTTCAGGATGGTTGCTTTTCCCAAGCTTTTTTGAGTCGATGTGACACAGGCCCCATGCAGGTCCTTCACGACATTGCACTCATACCGAGATTGGTGTGAGGTGACGCTTCCTTGGCAAGCAAGCTGGATGCCTTCTGGAGTCAGTCTGTTGAAGAGCTATTTGAAGAATTGAAGTCGAGTCCCGAGGGCCTATCGACACAGGAAGCAGAAGCACGACTGGCTATAGCCAGAGCGACTCGCATTGTACGGAAAACCGGACACAGCGCCATCGCACTGCTCTTGCATCAGTTCAGGAGCCCGATAATCCTGCTTCTTCTATCGGCTGCAGTGCTCTCCTTTCTCACGAAGGACGACATTGACGGCGTTATTATCATCCTGCTTCTGATGCTCAGTAGCTCGCTTGGGTTTTGGCAGGAGCATCGGGCGGCTCACACTGTCGAGAGGCTTCTCTCCATGATTCATGTCACAGCCGAGGTGTTGAGGGACGGAGTGACTGAGTCAATCCCTTTGGACGAGGTGGTTCCGGGTGATGTGGTGGTCCTGTCTGCAGGGAACCTGGTCCCTGGCGACTGTGCGATCATTGATTCCAAGGACTTGTTTGTGAATGAGGCGTCACTGACCGGAGAGGCCTATCCTGCAGAGAAGTATGCAGGAAGAGTGGAGGAACTCACGCGGCTAGCCCTACGTACGAACTCATTGTTCATGGGCACATATGTCATCAGTGGGATCGGGAGAGTATTGATCACCAGAACTGGAACTGACACTGAGTTCGGGAGGATCTCAGACCGAGTGAAAGCGCGGCCGCCAATGGCTGAGTTCGAGCGTGGCATCCGACATTTCGGTGCCCTTCTTGTGCAGCTAGTGCTGCTTCTCACTCTCTCGATATTTGCTATCAACGTGTACTTGAGCCGTCCAGTGCTGGACTCGTTTCTGTTTTCTCTGGCTCTGGCAGTCGGACTCACACCCGAGCTCCTGCCTGCCATTGTCAGCATTAATCTTGCACACGGTGCCCAAGAGATGGCCCGGAGCAAGGTCATTGTGAGGAAGCTGACATCAATCGAAGACTTCGGCAGTATGAACATACTGTGCACTGACAAAACCGGCACTATAACTGAGGGTCGGATGAGGGTCGAGTCGGCCGTTAGCTTCGACGGGAGGGACAGCACGAGGGTCTTACTGTTTGCCTACCTGAACTCCATCTTCGAGAGCGGCTATCGGAACCCAATTGATGAAGCCATACTGACTTCTCTCCACCTTGACGTATCGCAGTACTCGAAGGTTGATGAGATCCCATTCGATTTCGTGCGTAAGAGGTTGAGCGTCGTTGTCACTGATGGTCAGTCTCACTTTCTTGTGACAAAGGGAGCCGTCATTAATGTGCTCAGCGTTTGCACACAGGCTGAGAGCTCGAACGGCGAGGTTGTGCCTATTGCTGAGGCCATCAATCGACTTCAGGAGAGGTACAAGATTCTGAGTGAGGAGGGTTACAGGACGCTCGGCGTCGCCGTGGCTGACATCGGCACGACTACAACCGTGAAGAAGGAGTCAGAGCGAAACATGGTATTCCTCGGATTCTTGGTCATGGCTGACCCTCCAAAAACAGACATGGCGGTAACACTGTCGAAGCTTCGCTCACTCGGCATATCACTGAAGGTCATAACAGGTGACAATGAGCTCGTCGCGAAACATGTGGGACGAGAGGTAGGCTTTGCGGAAGTTCGAACCATCACTGGGCCCTATCTTAGGACCCTGAGTGATGAAGCTCTCGTCAGACTCGCCCCCGATGTGGACATCTTTGCGGAGATAGAGCCCAACCAGAAAGAACGGATAATCACGGCCTTGCAGCACGGAGGGAATGTTGTGGGCTACATGGGCGACGGAATCAACGACGCCTCTGCACTTCACACAGCTGACGTGGGCATCTCTGTCGAATCAGCTGTGGATGTAGCAAAGGAGGCTGCTGACATCGTCCTTCTTGAGAAGAACCTAGATGTGCTGGTACAAGGTGTTCGGGACGGACGAAGGACATTCATCAACACTATGAAGTATGTCTTCATCACTGTGAGCGCCAACCTCGGTAACATGCTAAGCGTGGCCGGCGCCTCACTGTTCTTGACTTTCCTTCCCCTCTTGCCGAAGCAGATTCTGACACTAAACCTTCTTTCAGACATGCCTGCGGCAGCAATCGCAACGGACAACGTTGAGCCCCGAATGGTCGTGCGGCCGCGGAGATGGAATCTCGGATTCATAACCCGGTTCATGATTGTCTTTGGACTGATCAGCACTGTTTATGACTTCCTGACTTTCGTCATTCTGCTGACAATGATTGGCGCGGGACCTGCAGAGTTCAGGACCGGATGGTTCGTAGTTTCGCTCGTCACGGAGCTGCTTGTACTACTTATCCTCAGAGATCAGGGACGAGTATTTTCAAGCAAGCCGAGCAACTACCTGACTGTGGCTATCGTGGGAGTGCTATTCCTCACGTTCCTGATGCCATACTCGGATTTGGGAATTCCACTCGAGCTCACACCTCTTGGGTTCGTGCCCATGCTGCTTCTGACATTGATTAGCGCGCTCTACATTGCATCTACTGAGGTTGCGAAGAGGGTCTTCTACTCAAGAGTCAGTCTGTAGACGGATGTTTCTGATTTGCTTGAAAAGAAGCGTAGGCTAGCTGCTCGATGTTCTTCATCATCTTCAAGAATTCAGCGCTCGAGATGGTCTTCAGGAATTCGGCATCGGATTTTCGACCAGCATCATCCTTGGTCGTGTGAGTCTGCCCCGGTCTTAGCATATCCATCTATTACGTTTCAGCTTTTTGACCACTGGAACGCTGGGCAAACTCACCTGACAACTGTAGGCATCCTCGCTCGGTTCAGATGATGACGCTCTCGACCTCAACCTTACGGTCTTTGATACTGAGCGCATTCGACGGCATCCTCCTGCCGCCAAACAGATCTGCATCGGGCTGTCCTCGGTACAATGCGTCAGCAATCCTTGCGACAGCATCAGCTTTCATGATACCGCTTCCGCTTGTCCCGTTCACAACCATGAAACCACTCTCTTTGTACGCGAATGGGATAGCGTCAGGACTGTAGTTGTAGCCTCCGCCCCAGCTGTTCACAGGGCGGGCACCCTGGAAGACAGGGAAGTACTTCGCCAATACGGGGTAGATGCTGTTCTCGTAATATGCCATCTCAGCAGTCGCGTAGCTGTCTGTCTGAACGTAGTCATAGGCGCGACCGACCTTGTCTGCACAGCCAATCCAGAAGCCCTTCTCTTGGAGCTGAGGTCTGAAGTAGACTCCTGCCGATGGAAGGATCGTGAACGGAATTGAACCCTTGGCGCTGAACCCCTTTGTATAGAGAAGATCGAGCAAAGGTTTCTTGTCTGCGGCGTGAATGACAAACAGCTGACGCTTCTTTGCTTTTGTTTCACTGTCGAACCCGATTGGATCTAGGAGCTTGTTCGTCCAAGCGTCAGTGGCAAGGACGACTGTTTCCGCCCTGAGCTCCTTATTGGCAGTCCTCACACCATTGACACGCTTGTTCTGCCAAACCAGAGGTTCGCCAGGCAGGTCCAGTTTGGGATCGGCCTCGAGCAGCAGGCTCGTTACGTTGACTCCAAACCTTGGCTTGACCTTGCTGAGCTTTGTGAACTCCTGCAGATAGAAGGCCACGAGTTTGGTCGGGTCAAGAACGCCGCAGTCCGGACCAAAGAGCCCATGGCTGATCTCTGGGAGGTTCATGAGCTTGGCTTCCTCATCTCCTGTGAAGTCAACATTGAGAGAGGGAATGAACTTCTTGAGCTGGTGCTTATCGTATGCTGTGTACCTGATGCCGGATGCTGTCATCCTTTGCATCCACATCTTGACAGACGGACTGGTGAACTGCTTGTCACTCAGAAGCCATAGATAGCCGCACTTCTCGAAGGTCAGATCGAAGTGCAGGTTCTCCTGAATGTGCTCGATGAACTTGACCGACGAGTCTGTGAGCAGCTGGTTCGTGGAAGATGCAAACATGTTTCTCACGGCAGCCGCACTCATTGCAGTGTTTCCCTGTCCGGCAGCTGGAAGTCGATCGACCAGCAGTATGCTCTTGTTCGGACTGTTCTTCTGCAGATAGTACGCTGTTGCCACGCCGAGAACACCAGCGCCGACAACGACTATGTCGTAGTTCTCTGTGCTGCTCATCCTGAGAGCCCCCGAAGAAGTGAATCCACGCGAGGTCTGGCACTTTTATAACGGTTTTCTTTGCTACTCAACCAGTGAAATGGGCAGCCCGCGATGTCGCGCACGGAAGAATCATATCCCCGTGCTCGCATTGCACCTCACAGGAGAACTGAACATATGCCAGGTTTGGTTGTGAGAATGGAGAATGGCGACCTGAAGTGGTATCCCTTGTTCAAGCAAGGCAACAAGTACACTTTCCTTCCCTCCAAGGACCAAGAAGAGAAGGAGAGCGGACGGAAGGTTGGCGATGGTTTCAACTTCGCCAAATACCTGACTGGATACTGGAAGGCCGGCAACATACCGACTCATCGAAGACGCATTGGCGGCGGCACATCCTTGATTTGTGTCGAGAAGGACGGTGACCTGAAGCACTACCCGTTCATAGGGGCGACCTTCATGGTCAAGGATGCGGGCGAGAAGGTGGGCTCGGGCTTTGTCCCTCAGTATGACTACTACGTTGCAGAGTGGACCAACCGAGGTATGTCTGACATGGTTGTCCGTGATGACAAGGGCGACCTGCGTTTGTTCCCATGGAATGGCACCAAGTTCACTGACTTGGGTCGGTCTGAGAAGGTGGGTGAAGGTTTCACAAAGGACAGAGTCCCATATCTCTATCCCGGCTACTGGAATGGCGGATCTTTTCCCGATATACTGGCACGAGAGAAAGACGGCGACTTCGAAGTCTATCCCTTTAATGGCAAGACATTCAAGGAGGGCAAACCACGCAAAGTAGGAAGAGGCTTCGGCAAGGAGTTCACGCACCTGCTTGTGGACGAGTGGATGGGTGATGGCAATCCGGACATCATTGCGCGGCACAAGAACGGGAAACTCATCAGGTATCCGTATGGGAAGTTCGACCCGAAGGAGAGTCTGCCAGTGTTCGCCAATCCTCCCTACGCAACCGTCGGAGAAGGATTCAATGAGAAGTGGGTGTACATCGTAGGGCACTGGCGAGCACCCGGCAAGCCCGATCTGATAGTCTGTGATGATGACCGCAACCTGAGGTTCTACCCGTTTGACGGGCAGACATTCGTAGACCTGCACAAAGAGGACAAGTTCATCGGCAAGGGCTTCAAGTGCACGCACTTCTGGGATTTCTATACTTGAAATGCAGCCATCATGTGATGAGTGCGCCTAGCAGTCAGAGATGAGTATCGTAAGGCTCGCGGGAACTTCAAATCAGGCGAACCTGACGTTTGAGGTAGGGTCTTGTGCCCTACCACTTGTTTTTATATTAACTCGGCAGGAATCTAGTGACAAATTCGTGGAAACATAGGAAGGATGGTCAAAATGAAAAAGAGAAAGACCGGAAAGGAACAGGTTGCTGAGTCCTATCAGCCTGGGAATATTGGTTCGATGTCTGGGCCAATACCTTCTATAAAGAAGAGAAAGAGAAAGAGCGTAGAATCGGGCGAGGTCTGAATGAGGTGTGAAACGCACACGATAGAGGTGTGCGCTACCCGTTTCTCCCCTGATATCAACCGTGTAGGATACAGCGGATGATCAGATTCTGGTCGGCGTGAGCATGTGTGTCTGGAACACTGAATAGCCCACAAGGGCGGCGATGTCTTGTGACCAAGACGAGAGGAGAAGAGAACAGAATGCGCTCCCTGATTGGAGTAATCATGTTATCCGTGATCCTTCTTGTTTCCTTTAGCTCTCCCACGGTTTCCTTGATTGCAGACGGTATGAGTAGCCAAGCAGGGTCAACGGCACACAGCAGCACCTCGCTTGTATGGGACGGGAACAGGATTGCGGTCGTCAGGCCGAGCTTCTCTGCGACTGCTTACCAAGATGCCTTCTACTTGTTCTACTCCAAATACAGAAACGTGCCTGTGGGCGAGTACGTCACGACCGATTTGGGCCTCTTGAACAGAACGGTAGTTACGGGCTGGAAATGGAGTGAGGAGCTTCGCACATGGTTCACTACTGGCGACGCATCCTCTCTCCATTTGGTGCTCGATGAGACCGTAACAGTCCTAGATGAGATTGACGTAGATCGCGGTGGGCTCTTCGAAAACGGAACTAGGACCTACGATGTTCTGATACTCGGATTCACGGAGTATGTCACACAGAGAGAGTACCTCTACTACAAGCAATTCGTGGTTTCGGGTGGCACCCTGATAATCATGGATGCGTGCAGCTTCTTGGCTGAGGTTTCATACTCGAATGGCTATCTGAGTCTGACCAAGGGGCACGGCTGGGAGTTTAACGGGACCCATGCATGGAAATCCGTCTATCACAGATGGCCCGAGGAGAATACGAACTGGGTCGGAGGAAACTACTGGAAGTATTGGTACGGAGAACACTACGACTACTTCAGTGTGAACACGTCGAACGTCGTGAGCACTTATCTCAGGACGACATTCGGAGAGAACATAACCACAATCTATGGCGGCCACGAAGAGAATCTGCTACAGAACTTGACGCAGTCCGAGGTCATTGGTTACTGGCATCTCTCGGATTCGAGCGAGTACCCGGGGCAGCCCATAGCCGCCTATATGCATCGCTATGGACATGGGATCGTGATCCACTCGGGAATAATGGCAAGTGAGGTAGTCACGGCTGACAGGTTCGTTGGTGTGTTCCTTGCTGCATGTCTCAGGTTCGGCCTTACTGGCAACATCGAAGAATGGACTTACCCTGAGCCTCTGGTTCCATCTGATGATGCACTTGAGTCCGTAGTCACGATGCATAATCAGAACGGGAGTGTGGCCGCCGAGACGCTTTCAGGCCTAGCATATTGTGATGTCAACTTCAGTGCGACCACAGGAGTCCTCCGATGTTGTTATCACTGCAACCTCGATTCGGTGGTGGGGGAGCTCACTATGCAAGTGGATGGGGAAAATCGGTCATCGCAGAGTCTTATCGTGCGGGGTCGTGCTGTCAGCGATAACTGTTGGAGGCTTGACATCAACACTCTTAGCGTGCCCAATGGTAACTACAGTCTAGCTATCAACGCCACATGGAAAGGAATCAGGAGTCCGGTCACGTTCAATGATTTCATAGATGTTCTTTGCTTTGCCGTTGTGAATGAGCAAATGCCGGCATTCTACCCATGGGTCGAAACTGTGATCGCAGCAACGAGCATTGCATGTGTTGCGGTATCTCACAGGTGGCTCACAAGAACCAGAGCCCGGAGGTCGGTTACTGACACGTGCCCAATCTGACATGTCCAACTGACTTGCTGGTAAGAGAATCCAAGTCAACACAACTAGTGCAGTCGTATCGTGATTGTGCATGACATCTCTGCTTCAATGTAATCGCTTCTCCAGAAACTAAGTGTTTATTTGCTTCCAATGCAACAGGGATTGGCAAGGCGATGTTGCCTTAGCATGAATCGACTACTTCATTTCGTAAGAATAGAACCCGGTTGTTCGTCGCGCGAGCTAGCTTTCATTTTGTTGGATTGCCGCTTGAGAATAGGACGGCTTGTGGCTCGGCCTTTCGCCAAATCTATTTGTCGAAAGAACAATGGGCGACCATGGACGGATTCGACATGCGTTGACTTGGCACTTCGCACTCTGCCCTACCGGGAGGTGAGATAGTGAGCAGGCAAAATCAGTCCAGCATATTGAGGTCTGGAAATGGGAGTAGCACCAAACGCACCGTCTACGCTGAGAAGCGTTCGAGGAGTTCCGGTGCCACAAGGATCCCAGTGATCGATGACCCCTCGGGTCTCGGTTGGTCAGGTTGCTAGTATCCTGATGGGATTGCCATACTCCCTGTGTGTTGTGACCCAGTGCAGACAGCCGTGCTGGGTCCGACCGCATTTTTCCATCCCTTCACCAGTTGACAGGATTTGAGGTTTTGTGAAACGGGCTTTCACACTCCTATTCGATTTGCACATTTGAGTCCTCAATGCGAAACTCGTACTCGTGTCAGATACGACAGCACATTCAAGTAGGCACAGGACCCAAGACCCACAGTCCATGCACACCAAAAGGTCCAAAACCGGATAAAGTCGTGCAGCAATCTAGGTCGAGAACGGATGCCCCAAGATCAACCAGATGCCCATGAGGAGCTGCATGAGTTCGTTTCGAGGAGTGAAACCAAGACCTATGCAGTCGGCGTGATGTTAGCCGCGGTTTACGGAGTCCTCATACTAGTACCCATGAGTGCGTTCGTGGGAGCACTCGGAATAGCAACGGGCGGCATTCCTGTAGCCATCTGTGTTGTGCCTCTGTTCGGAATCATGCTAGGACCAACAAAGGGTCTGGCTTTTGGGCTCGTGGCCGGCCTCATTGCGGCCTTCTTGGCACTGGTCGTGACACCAATCAGCCTTGCTGTTCCTACCATGCTATTGGGACCAGCGGTATCCGGGCTTTTCACAGGGCTGTCGATGAAACGGACAACAAGGTTCGGTTCGATTAGAGTCCCGGGTCCCATTGTCACGGCACTCTACCTCTTCATAATAATCATGCTCTATGAGTTACCGAATGGCGCCGCATGGTGGTTCATGACTCTCTACATGCTGGCTCTGGTCACAGCCCTTGTCCTGCAGGTCAAGAGCGTCGAGTACAATCGAGATCTTGGTGGTGCCAGGAAGTATCTTCAGGTCGTACCATTTGTTCTCATTGGCACCATGACAGACTTCTCGATGATGACCATGGGGGCTGTCTACATTCTGGGGATTCCAGCGGATGTCTTCGGTTTCGTGGTTTTCCCACTGATGCTTGCTGAGCGGACAGTCGCGGTCGTTGCAGGTTCGTTTCTGGCTGCACTAGTTATGGCCGCGTTTCGCGACCTTTGGTACTGGGCAACGCCAGAGGCAACAAGTGCAAGTCGAGAACACGACGGAACGCTCTGAGCTCAGACAGTATGCTTAAAGTGCTGGAGCTTGTGGTGTCTTCTTGTGACTCGCGTCGTTGTCTTGGGCGGTTGTGGTACTGTCGGAAGCGTGGCGGTCAGGACTCTGGCTTCGCTTGGAGACTTCACCGAAGTTGTCGCGGCCGACATAGATGCCAAGAAGGGTTCACGTCTCGTTGACGACATTGGCTCGAGATGTCTTTCCTCCTCGACGGTAGATGTTCTCGACAAGAGAAGCCTCATGAAAGCAATTGATGCTTCTGATGTTGTCCTGAACTGCGTGGGTCCATTCTACAAGTTCGGGCCTCTGATACTAGAGGCTGCCATCAAAGCTGGAATCAACTACGTTGACATCTGTGACGACATTGATGCAACGGAGGTGCAGCTCAAGATGGATGGTGTCGCAAAGCATGCGGGTGTGTCTGCATGCATTGGTATGGGTAGTTCCCCCGGTGTCACAAACCTCTTGGCGAAGTTCGCTGCGGACAGTCTTCTCGACAGCGTCGAGTCCATTGACTTGTACCATGCTCATGGAGGCGAGCCTGTCGAGGGCGCTGGTGTGATAGGACACAGAATCCACTGCATGCAACTTGACGTACCTGTGTACATGAACGGCGTTCTGAAGAAAGTGAAGTTCTTTGGCCGGGCAGGTGCGGCGCTTCAGGAGGAAGTCGACTTCCAAGTAGTGGGGCGTCATCGTGTGTATCCATACCCGCATCCTGAAACACTGACATTGCCCGACTACGTCAAATGCCAGCGGGTGACGAACAAGGGAACTGTTCTACCAGATGAGTATTTCCAGCTTACCCTAGATATTGTGCAGCAGGCTCTGAAGAGTGGCAAACTCAATCAGAAAGAAGGGCAGTCCCCTGTATTGGACTCCATGATATCCAATATCATGCAGCAACGTGAACGCATACTCAGGGAGACCAGTTTCGGAGAGCAGAGAGGATGTGTCAAGATTGTTGTGGCTGGCAAGGAAGGTGGCGAGCCTCATAAGTACGTTTTCTCTCTGGCATCTCGAGGGCAAGCCATGGGCGAAGGTACGGGAATCCCTGCTGCCTTTGGTGCTGCGCTGATGCAGCGCGGCAAGGTCAAGTCGAAAGGTGTCTTGCCTCCGGAAGGCTGCATACTGCCCATCAACTTCCTCGAGATTATGCAGGAGTACCTGAAACTGGACAAGGTGGGAGGGAAAGGGTCTCCACTTACGATTGAGTCCGTTGACGCAAAAGGGAACGTGGAGAAGATCACGCTCTAGGAACGGGGCCATAGTCGGCCATCCGCGTTGCCTACTTAGGTTGTATCGGTCTTGATAATGCGGCCTATCAAGAGGCTGTACGCAGAGATCAGAATGAGCGGAGTGTGAAGGAACGCCATCCAATACGTGTACCCCGGAATCAAGAAAACCCCCGTTGCGTTCCAGAAGCCGATTATGAGTCCTGCCAGACCAGTCATGGTCAGAAGCCTCTTGTCTACCCGTGGATATGCCAGTGTGAGCAGTCCGAGCATGACTGGGACTGTCGGACAGAACGTAATGCCGTATGTCGAAGTCAACAACAACAGTGGGCTGAAATCAGGTTCGAGAGTTGCGCTTATTGGGAACCAGAACGCCAAGATCATGAATGGTATTACCCAGTACCGCCATGCTCGAAGCTTCCCGAAGACGTATTCGTTTTTCGGTTTGTAGGCGTCGGCAAACCAAAAGGCGGCCACGATTGACATGAGCACCAGATTGCTGGTTATGATTGCAAGCCCGTAGTCCTGTGTGTAAGCTATATGTTGAGTGACAGCAGCGAATAGCAGAGTGACGCCGAAGAAGAAAGAAAGAATCCGGCCAATCTGCCTTCTATAGTAGGTTCCCACCAAGAGCAACAATGTCGCAACGTGGAACAGAGGACTCAGCCATGTATATGCAATGGAGGAAACGCTGAGTACTGCCGCGATGACAGCACCCGTCTGCTGCGGGTCATGCGGTACTTCGGTGATTGAGGGCAGGAATGATGAGAGCACAAGGAGTGCATAGAGGCTACCGGTTCTTCTTTCCATGATGTTCCCTACGTCGACGGTAACCGTGCTCTGCAACTCAAAAGGCTGCCGACCGAGATGCCGATGAGGGATGCACGTAGATGACTAACAGGAGCGATACAGACTTCCTGCGCCCAGAGCATCTAGGAGAATGTTAGTGCCCGGAACAGCGGCGTTATAGCTCCCGTACCGATTGACGCCACGGAGGTCAGTCTCTTGAGCAGATACGATATGTTGCGAATGATTGCGATAGGCATGGTCTTTCCTTCGATCACTCTTCCCGAGGCGTCTTCTACGAAGACCTGAAGAGTCTGAACGCCTATCTCGCGCGGTTCAAGAGTCACCCAAAGAGAGACACTGTTCTTCAGGATTGTCGCGAGGATGTGCGCGACATCTACATGCGACTCGCTCACGAGAGGAATGGGTTCTGATGGAATCGTGAAACCACCTCTGCCCTCTGCAGACACGCTAACTTTGAGCTCAGCTGGCTGTAGACCTGATACGACGATTCTTACCGTGAAGTCCTTAGCATCTTTGGAGTTGTTGAAGAGCAACAGCAAGAAATGGCACTCGCTGTCCTTTGCGCATACCTCCTGGGCGGACGCATCGACATAGACCGGGTCGCTCGCAAGGAGAGAGATGTTGTCCACTAGCTCGAGCTGCAGCCTGTCAATTAGGTCAAAGACGGCAGGCGTTGTTGACTCGATCAGGCGGAATACACGGAAGATGTCTGCTGCCTTGAAGTAGTGTCGCCCACCGATTCTAACCCCTTGGTCAGGATCATACTGTCCCGTCTTCAGATCCAGGAACTCACTGAGTTCATCCATCACCTTCAGGTGGCTCAAGACTCCGCTGTGTTCCATGTAGTGCAGGTACAGGAGCTTCTCCACCGCAAACGCAACAGGGCTCTCACCAGTTTCATCTTTGAGAACTGCCTCAACGAAGTTCGGTTTCAGGCATCGTCGAATGGCGTCGGTGAACTCATCCCACTTCAGCCGAATAATCGGGTCAAGGTGGCCTCTGAAGACGTCCGCGAAGAAGTTGTCCAGCAGCAGTTCATGTGACGTAGGTCTGTAGAAGTCAGAAAGACCAGTGACGGAGGTTATGTCCATACGTACGCTGCGAACCATAAGTGATGCTCCGAAGCATACCAACGACAGTCCAAGACCTAGGTAGGCCACCCAAGTCGACAGTTCTCCTGACAGTTGGTTCAACACTATGAGCACATAGCCAGTGTAGAGAAATAGGACCACAAGGCCAAGCAGGAAGACTCCCCTGATGGTCAAGATAGTCCTGTCCACGCCGCTCTTTATTGCCACGAATCCTTGGAGGCTCTCCAACGGCCGACCGTTCTGCCTCTCTAGCTGCAGCCTTTTTGTGAAGGCGGCCTTGGTCTTACTTGCGAGCATACCCAAGATTAGAGTATTGATGGCAAATACGGCGAGGACAGCAATGAGAACGAACAACAGTATCGTTGCCTGAACGATGTTCCACAATGACATCACTGTGAGAATGACCAAGACTAGAGGCAAGGTGTAGAGCAAGGGCCGCCCGACACTCACATTGTAGGACGTTAGCCTCGCCTGTTGTGCCTCTGTCTTCTCGACACTCTTCTCGTCGACACGGGGATGCTGTCTTTCGGCCATACCTGTCGGGGTCAGGTACGCTCTGATGTATAAGTATTGTTGAGGCCTATCTCGACACTTGCTCTACTCCTGACCACTGAGCATGCGGACCTGGAATCGAGGCTCAGACGCCAGCAACCTTTGATGAGGCCAAATGCTCATCATCAAGCATCACCCGAAGGCCTTTTCAACCACGAACGCAATGAACAACAACCGAGTGGGTTGAAGGCCATGTGTGCTGGATATGAGGTCAAGTACGTTCTTGCAATTGATCACGGAACTTCAGGGATGAAACCTGCTATCGTTTCCACCAATGGCAAGATCATCGGGTCTGAGTTCGAACCAACTCCTCTGTATCTCTCGGCCGGAGGCGGTGCAGAGCAGAACCCTTCTGAATGGTGGGATGCGTTTCTCAAGGCCGCCAAGAGGTTGATCGACAAGCGGCTCGTGCATCCTGAGGACATCATTGGCGTGTGCAACTCGAGTCAGTGGTCTGGAACGGTGGCTGTGGACGAAAACGGTGAGCAGCTCACAAATGCCATCATCTGGATGGACTCGCGGGGAGCTCCGTGCGTCGAGCGCACTTTCAAGGGACGCGTGAAAATCGCAGGATACCCGTTACTCGACGTCCTTCGGTGGCTCCGCAAGACGGGGGGCATTGCCAGCCACAGTGGAAAGGATCCGATCGCTCATATACTGTACCTGAAACACGAACAACCTGACATCTACAGGGAAACCCGCTGGTTCCTAGAACCTACTGACTTCATCAACCTGAAACTCACAGGAAAAGTCGCGGCTTCATATGCCTCCATCATGATGTACTGGTTGACTAACACCCGCAAGATCAATAACGTCCACTATGACGATTCGCTCATCAGACGAATGGGCGTTGAAAAGGAGAAGCTGCCGCCTCTGATGCGTTCTACTGATGTGTTGGGGCCTCTGTCCACGGATGTGGCCGACTACTTGGGGTTGTCCCACGGCACGAAGGTTGTAGTTGGCGCACCAGACCTCCACTCAGCCATAATCGGTTCTGGCGCTGTTCAAGACTATCAGGGCCATGTCTACGTCGGGACAAGCAGTTGGATCATCTGTCATGTACCGTTCAAGAAGACCGACATTAGCCATAACATCGCGTCCCTGCCGTCGGCAATACCAGGTCGATACTTCGTTGCCAACGAACAGGAAACTGCAGGAGCGTGCCTCAGCTTTCTTCGAGACCGAGTCTTCTACCCCGATGATTCCACCCGTTTCGGTGTGAAGGAAGTCTACAAGGAGTTCGACAGGATTGTGGAGAAGGCGCCTGCTGGGAGCGGCAAGGTGATTTTTACTCCTTGGCTTTACGGTGAGCGGACACCGGTCGAGGACCATACAGTCCGCGGTGCATTCTACAACCTCTCATTAGACGTGGACCGCAGTCAGATCATCCGTTCTGTCTTTGAAGGTGTTGCCTACAATAGCCGCTGGGTGCTCGGTGTTGTTGAGAAGTTCATCAAGAGGCGCATGGACACGCTGAACATGATTGGTGGCGGTGCTCAGTCCGACATCTGGTGCCAGATATATGCCGACGTACTGAACCGTAACATCCAGCAGGTTCATGATCCAATACAGGCGAATGCACGTGGTGCCGCATTCATCGCCTCTGTAGGATTGGGCTATCTGACGTTTGATGCCGTACCCGGACTTGTCGAAATCTCAAAGACTTTCAAGCCCAATCCTGACAACAGAAAGCTGTATGACGAGCTCTATGGCGAGTTCTTGAACATATACAAAGCGAACAAGCCTCTGTACAGACGTCTGAACAGTACAGTGTGCGTTCAGCGAGTGTGACAGATTCGTCGCGGTCTAGCTTGGCTTGTTTCAGGCCTCTACTCATTGGCGATTCCGCGTCAGTATCAATCAAAGAGAGCGTGGCTCAGCTAGTCGCGACCTAATGATCGTTTATCCATGCTTGATAACCGAAACCAGCCAGCTGCTCTAACGAAGCTCCTTGGTGCACCGCCGCACTTCACTTACCTCGTGGAAGGCATCTTCTTCAGTACGTCCTTCGCAACCATTGGGTCAATCTCGAGCACTTCTGCCTTGATCATCTTGTCGCCTTGGCTGATCTTCTTCACGACATCGAATCCTTGGGTCACTCTTCCGAAGACAGTGTGCTTCCCGTCGAGATGCTTGCAGTTCTTCTCACTGAGTACGATGAAGAACTGACTACCGCCAGTGTTCAAACCTGCGTGGGCCATCGAAAGCGCTCCCTCGACATGCTTCTGTCTAGGGCCCTTGGTTTCACACGGTATCGCATAGCCGGGTCCACCCTTACCAGTACCCTGAGGGTCTCCGCCCTGAATCACGAAGTCAGGGACTACTCTGTGGAACTTGACTCCATTGTAGAACCCGCTCTTGGCCAGATCAATGAAATTCCTCACTGTATTGATGGCATCGTCAGACCAGAGTTCCAGCATGATGACGCCCCTGTCAGTTTCCATTCTCACCTTGGTTGGCAAAGTGTCAAAACACCTACGGTTTTGCGGCTAGACCTCCACTTAGATGTTCTCCCGAGGAATGTTACTCTATACCCCGCGTCAACCGGTCTGTTTCATTTGGACGAAGGAGTCTTTTCCACATAAGTAGCGGCACTAGGTCAGTTCTCGACCAAGGTGAGCTCCAAGTATGCAGTCAGGTACTGATGATTGTTCTTCCTCTGCACGGAAGTGGGCACTCCGTTTGAAAGAGAAACATTGCCAGACCATCCCCTATTGCCATCGATGCCATTTCACAGGATGTATCCGAAGAAGAAATGACCGTTTCAAGTTCCTACCCACAAGGTCGACCATGCACATTTCCTGCTTGTATCTTATGGTTTCTGTATGCCGTCAGACGTCCTGCGTCAAACCTCGACCAGACGATCAGCTCACGACTTGGGCAAGAGCGGAACAATCGTCCTGAGTGCTCTTACGACAGTGTCTAGGGGCATCGTGGGAAGTGCCATGTTGTTCTTTTCAATCGCCTGTGACGGGAGTGGTGGGACATGCATGAAGGTGGCGCGGGCATCAAGTCGACGCTGGTTGATCATGTGCAGTACATTGTAGAGCAGCCAGTTGCAGCCATATGTCCCTGCGTGATAGCTCACTAGCGCCGGAATCCCTTCTTCCTGAAGTCGCTTGACAAGTGGATGGGGGTCTATGCTTGAGAAGTATGCTGCTGGACCATCAGGCACGATCAGGTCTGAATCAGGCAGCCGTCCTTTGTTGTCAGCCCTCGTTGTACTCATCGCATTGACAGCTAGTCTTTCGAGTGTTATCGAACCCCTGTCCGCTTGGCCGCAGCAGAGTACTATAGAAGGACTGCCCTTGTTCAATGCCTCCTGAAGGCTAGCTAGGATCTCGGAATAGTCGAGAGGAAGCACTACCCCACTCACTAGATAACTACCCAGCCGCTTACCATCAAGTGTCTTTGCGAGTTCACCAGACGGGTTTACCGAGTAATTGTCAAATGGCTCGTAGCCTGTGAGGAGGAGCTGTTTCATGGTTTGCCCGGTGTGCCTCAGCGCTCCTGCATCTAAAGTCTTGTGCTCTTTCAAAAGGCACACCTACACTAGAGCCATCGTTATGAACCACAGACCAAGAGCGACTTGGATTAGGCCAATGGCGACATTGACCCAGTTTATGCCGCCGACCGTGATCCTTTTGGACGCTTTGTCGGATCCGACCGCTAGGAATGCTCCGAACAAGAAGTCCGTGGACACGTGTGTGAGATAGATGAGGACTCCGGCAATGAACACGGTGCCAACGCCCACTTGAAGCTGGCCCACGAGCAGAGTCACATTCAGGAGTCCGATTGTGAACCACCATATCAAGAAATAGGGAGAGAGCAGGCTGACGGCAGCTCCCTGAACAGTCGCTTGGATGACAGTAGATGGAGTAGGCTGAGTCGAATGGCCTGCGCTAGCTTGCTTCTCGGTGATTCTCCAATCCTTCAGTGCCAGCAGGCCAAAGCCGGCTATCACGAGGCCGCCGACGCCCAGAATGATGTCGATTGTAAGCTCGTTGGGCTCTAGCACCTCGACACCAACAATGATTGCGGCGACAATACCGACTTCAACTATCGCGTGCCCGACCATAGGGAGTATGCCATGAAGGCGACCGTGCTTGCTTGCCTGCATGACACAGGCTGCAGAGAGTGGCCCAGGAGCAAGAGCGCCTGTGAGCGAGAGCACGAACCATCCTGCTAGGATCTCTAAGACTGCCATTGACCAAGCCTCGGCTGGGCGGCTGCATCAGAGATAGACCAAGAAAACCTTGGTGATTGTGCCAATTGAGTTCTTCTCTTCAAGGTCTGCGAATAGCCGGAGCCTCGTAATATGCTTTCAATCAGTTGGCTTCAGTGTCACGACACCAACCAGCTTCGAGGTCCAGTTCTTGTCGCGTTCCCAGTTCTTGAGAGCTGCAGTCCTCTCCTGGTAGACTTCATCGATCTTCTTGACTTGCTCGTCCGCCAACATGATTACGCCGTCTTTATGTATCACTGCCATGTGGGTGATCTTGCGCCCAACGCCAGGTGCTTTCTCGGCTGCCTTCTTAGCCGTGTATACAGACAAGAGTGCCTCAGGCAAAGAGCACGATGCGTCGTAGTCCTGAATGATGAGCGTCGTGTCAGCGTGAGTATAGCCACTCCCTATTGCGTGATACGACAGATCATCCCAAGTGGTGGCTACACCCGGATCTTCGACCACTGTGATGTGAGCACCATCGCTGTCAACTGACGCAATGATGAGGTCCAGTTCGAGGTCAAACTCCTCAATCTCCTTGTATGCGGCTTTTGCCACGACCTCAAGCATGGACTTCTGCGTGTCATAGAACTTGGCCATGCTCTCGATACCTTTTGGCAGGAGTATCTGATCTTCAATGGCTCTCTCTCTGAGTGCACGATAGGTCTGCCTAGTCTTCTCTATGACCTTGTCCCTCGAAGGAGCTTTCAGCTCAGATATTGCCTGACGGACCATACGGATTAGGTCGGTCTCAAGATTCGCATTGCCAGCTGCGGCGACTACGCAGTTCTTGGTCAATTGCTTGAGCTTCGATGCTGCAAACTCATACTCAATCATCAGGTCTTCTCCGGTAATCATGGCGTCCGCAGCCAGCACCATGGCCTTGCCGGACTCACAAATAGCAGCGATACAGACAGTCATTCAGGTTCCATCCCATTATCTTGACTGACGACAAGTGGTTGTCCTCAGAGTGTACGGTCAAGCATCTCGTGTTCTGGTTGCTCTAAAAAAGATAGAGGCTGTGCACAAGGCTCAGTTCGGGCGTCGTACCCAGCTGTGAGCAATGTAATACTAGGATTCTCAAGGGTTAACTGTCTAAGCCTGGTTAGCATACAGAAGCTGTCTGGAGTAACCATGGCACGATGTCCGAAGAGAAGGGCACCAAGAACAAGCTGTTCAAAGGTCTGACAGACTACGACATTCTCGTCTGGGAAGAAGAGAAGATGCGACATCAGCGAAAGGCAGGGCGGAAGATAACAGATGTGGAGTTCCTTCGGTACCTGCTCATGGCCTCATCGCGTCCTGTCATATCAGCCAAAGAGGGTGTCGCCGGTGGATTCCTCACTGGTCAGGGTCCAATCTACGAGAAAGCAGACACGCTACTCGAGAGATTCCGTACCCACTCTCAGTCGAGAGCCACGGAGCTTGATCGTGTCCCGAGTGGGCCGGGAAAGGGCGTGGACAGGGAAAAGCCACCGATGGCAGACGAGTCTTTGAATCGGACCTCAAAGTCCACACCGGCGGTTGCCCCGGGCATCGGCCCACAGAACGGCGTAACGAATACTGAACAGCCCACACTGGTGAAGGTCAGGTCACAAGGCTTAACTAGGGACTAACATGTATACTAGCGATGGGCGTTCTCACGAACAAGACTTCGAGAGGCGATATCACCAAGTATGACTCCTGAAGAGACCGTAGAGATTGACAGGGTCTTCAAAGCGCTGGGCCATGTCACAAGGAGGAAAATCCTCCAGCTGCTTGCACACACGCCCAGATATCCATACGAGCTTAGCAAGCTACTGGATCTCAACCGCAGAGTCGTCCTGAAGCATCTTGAGTCATTGGAGGACGCGGGTCTAGTGGGACATGAACCAGGGTCGAGCGAGATGGGCCCAGACAGAGTTTACTACAGAGTGAACATGGCTTTTGGTCTCTCAACCGCGGTGATGCCCAACTCGTTCTTCGTGAGGGTGACGAGGACCGGGGATGCTGAGAGCACCACTGTTCCTCAGGGTATCATTCTTCCCGAAACCGATGCCGACGTCAAGGCTGTGAAGGCACTGTTGAATGAGCTGGGAAGACTGAATGAGCAACTGGAGAAGCTCGATGAGGAGCGCTTGCGTCTTGTGTCACTGCGCGGGCAGATCATAAGCCGCATAGAGAACATCATGAGTGATCGCAACTGGGATCAGCGAGTCTGCCAGAGAATCAGGGCGATAGTGGACCCGGTCCGAGCTGATCTTCCCGACGCGGACGCCGACGAACTCGTCCTTTGGTCAAAGGCCATGGATGAGGTCATGTCAATGTTCGAGAGTATGATGGGCCGAAGAGGCACCCACACTGGCAAGTTTGCTTATCAGACTGAAGACCAGAACGTATAGGCAACCTCCGAATCTTCGCTCCACTACCAGTTGAGGACTATCTCCCAGTCATACCTCTGAGTGCTTGACATAATGGGCACGTATTCGATGGGATTGTATGGCAACTCAACCCCTGTTGACTTCTGAACTGTCAGGTAGTGCTTGCCCCTAGACGTGGTTAGAGTCACTATTCCCTGAGCGAGCGAGAACAACTGATTCATAGTAACAGGGTCCGCCGTTTCTGAGTTTACAAGGAAGAACTCTAGCGAGCCGTTCTTAATGCTCTCTTCGACAGACTCCTTGAAGAACTGAACGACCTGGCGTGGAGAGAAGTCTATCAGGAGCGGCGTGAGCCCCTCGAAAAACACGATGTTCGGACTGATGACGTTCCTGAGCTCCCTAAGCATTATGTTGATCTCATGCAGATGAGGCGAGCAGGTGTGTTCACCAACTGCTTCTTGGCCATAGGAAACCTCAAGGATTTGGTAGTTCTCTCCCTGATGCTTCGCGAGTTCGCGCATGATGGCTCGATTGCGCGCCTCAGTGATGACCTGAAGAACCTTCATGCCCATTTCGCGTGCACGCTTCAGCAGTGTTAGCATGAAGAGATCGTAGTGACTGTCTTGGGCTGCCATGATGAGGAAGACATAGCCCTTTGGCGGCTTGGTGATTAGGTTGTCGATGATGTTCCCTCTGCCCGTGTCATGTCGATCTGGTTCAGCCGCAACCACGATATCCACTCTCTATTCCTGAGGCATCTTGAGATGCTTCTTTATTGTGGCAACCAGCGCTCTACCGGAGAATGGCTTGACCAGATACTCGTCAGCACCCACCTCGCGTCCTCTCTCTATGTCCTTGCTAAGACCCTTTGCTGTGAACATCAAGACAGGTGTCTTGGCAAATGCCTTGTTTGCCTTGAGCCGCTTGCACACCTCGAATCCGTCTATCTTGGGAAGCATAACATCCAACAGGATTAGATCGGGTCGTTCGGACTGAGCGAGTCTCAATGCCTCTTCTCCATCGAACGCACACACGACCTCGAACCCGTGATGCTCTAGAAAGGTCTTGGCAAGCTCTGTGGTCACTTCCTCATCATCAACCACGAGTATCTTCTTACTGGGTATGCTCACTGGTCAGTCCTCCGATCACTGACTACTGATATACGATTAGACAATCGGCAAGAGATCAAAGTCAAGAAAGCCTCCCGATAGTATCGGCCGTATGGCAAAGAAGTTCGTTCGAGGATTCACTCCGCAGACAGTCAAGACTCCACCAATCTCTTGGACACGCAGCTGTATAGTGTGGCACAACGAAGTGCTCTTGATAGCCTGCTGTCTGCCAAGTATTGTGAGGGTCACTCTCTTCGTGTCAGGAAGAGCGGCTGTCACCTCCGCCATCAACTCTTGTACGTGTGCCGCCCCGTACTTGTTCTCCAGAGTATCCAGCGCAAACAGCTCGGTGACTTCCATGCCGAACTGTCGCTCGAGTTGACCTGCCTCGTACCTGATCTCCTGCAAGGTCTTCCAGGGATCATCATCAATGGCACGCACGTTTCCCTTCCTACCGAGAGCTTGTCTGCCAAAGAACACAACCTGCTTCTCTACAATCTCTCTATCAACAAACTGACTGAGACCATTAGTGAGGCGCTCCGGAGACCATCCTTCGGGCAAAAGGACGATTGCCGGTCGTCCCAGCTGCAGATGGTTTGATAGGAACGGCAAGTAGATCGTTTCAAGATAAGGTGCGCCAAGGTTGTCGACTTCAATGAGACTGAGTGTGCCTTTGACGAACCCTCCTTTCGTGAGAGTGTCGAAGCTGCGGTTGCCGGTGGAGATGCGATCTGGGGAAGGGTCTCTCAGAGGTTCTCTCTCGATCATGATAGGTGGATACTGGTGGACGTACCACGGCACGTAAGTGAAGAGACCCCTATCTAGAGTGAAAACGAACGTATCTTGAGCAATGGGCATTGACCTGAGTTTCTCAATGACCAGTTGGCGGTACATTCTCCCATCGGTCCGACCCTTCTCGAGGATGATGATGGCGTCGGCCACGTGATTCAGTCGTGAGAGGTCACCTCCGAGCTTGGCAGTGTCAGCAACCAACACAAGCTTCTTGCGTTCTTCTCTTGCTGTCTGGACCAAAGACTGAAGTATCTCTGTCCTGCGAGTGCTGTCTATGGGCTCTACAAGGCCCGTCCATGAGTCCACAACAACAATGCCGAAGTCACGCAGGCCGGGTTCGTCTGCCACCAGTTCGTTGATTTTCTGCCGGAAGGGCGCATCATGTGAGCTTGACCATGCGACTGGGCGCCAGTAGTCCACTACGAAATGCCGCTCTTTCCACGCAGTGATGGCCGGGCTTGGTCCTGTCTTTATCTCTCCCCAACCTTCCTTGTCCGTTAGAATGGCGCATGAGCTGGGGAACTCCCTCAAGATTTCTTGAGCAAAGAGAGACTTGCCAGTGCCTGGTTCTCCGCTCACGACAATCACATAGCCGCGGTCGGCACTCAGTGCGGTCCTAATGTCTGGCGGAAAGAGGCCTTCAGTGCTCACGTCAATGGTCCCTGCGCTGTTCACAAGAGTCGTTAGTCCCATATATAGCTAAGTGGGGGACCTTGGGTTTTCGTGCTCAGAGAACTGGACATCGCGCGGAGCCCCTTCGCGGAAGAGCTCCATGAAGATTGTGTCGTAGTACTGTCCCTCGATATAGATCCTCTTGTGAGCCACTCCGAACTCCTTGAATCCAACCTTTTGGCACGTTCTGATAGCTCTTTTGTTGAAAGAGTGGACAGTGAGCTCAATGCGCCTTAGATTCAAACTGTTCCATGCGTAGTCGACGAGAAGCCGCATTGCCTCGGAGCCGTACCCCTTGCCCCAGTTCTCAGGGCTGTGAATGGCGATGCCGAGCGTACAGGTTCTGGATATCCAGTTGATGCCATGTAGAGAAGTCCCGCCCAAGATTGCGCCGTCAGATGAACGCTCTATCACAAAATCGAACTCCCTTCTTGCTTTCATTCCCTCAACGGCAGACCGTATCCATTCAGTCTCCTCCTCTCTGCCAACGGGGATCATCCCACCGAGGAATCGCCTCAGTTCGGGGTTGTTCCAGCCCTTGAGCATATCGTCCAGATGTTTCTGCTCTAAGACTACGAGGCGTACCAGCTTACCGACAAGCATGACTACCACCGCGCTTTGTGATGACTGATTTTGGGCATAAGCCTCTTCCGGAGACTGCTCTCATCGGTTCAGCTTAGTGATGAAGTCCTTGAAGTGAGGACAGAGACCTCCCATCCAGAAGAGGTTGCCATAGCACTCCTTTCTCATGGCCATCCTCTCAACCCGGCATTCGAAGTTCTTCTCAGAGTCATGAAAAACACAGACTTCGCTCTGAAGAGATGAGTCATCGAGAATCCTTTGTCGGACTCGCCGCATTGGAGAGGCGTCTTGGGACTCGAGCCACTCCGCGGAGTCCCCCATCGTCGACTTGATGTGCTCTAGAAGTGTCTTAGACGGACGCTTGTCTTGAGCCCACATTGTGACCAACTCGCTGACGTCAGCAGTGAACGCGAGGATTGGCATGTTGGTTTCATCACAGAGCTTCCGGGCTTTGCGGTACCATGATATAGCTTCGTCAAACTTGCTGCTCATGAAGTTCGCATCACCAAGATGGAAAAGACTGAGTCTGAGGAGTTCCTTCAAGCCAGAACCCTCTGCTACCTTGGTGCTATCTAGGTACAGTTTGACTGCCTCGTCGATGCTGCCCTTCCTGAGGGCCACATCAGCCAGATTCACAGTCGCGTACGCGATGCCCCGCACATACTCTGCCTCTTGGCTTATTTCAAGGGCCCTTCGGTTGTACATCTCCATCTGATCAAGCTGGTCAAGCATGCGGTCAATCTCCCCAACATTGATCAGAGCATTGACGAGGCCAATCTGATTGTTGAGTTGCTGCTGTATTATCAAGAGCTCCTCAAACTGGTCTCTGGCGTCTTGCAGCTGGCCCCTGTCAATCAGGATGACACCTCTGAGGTTCCGAGCATTTGCCACACCCTGGAGGTAGCCCATCCTCTCATATCTGCGGAGAGCAGACTTCAGCAGACTCAGGGCTGTGTCGAACTCTCTGAACTGCTCGTAGGCTCTCGATCGATAGTACCTTATGTCTGACAGTGCAAGCTGGTCGTCCAACACCTCTGCAGTCTCCTCAGCCGAGTCGAGTCTGATGAGACCCTCTTCGCGTGAGAGCATTGCTGTCGTGATATAGGCCAAGATCACACGGGACCGTAGGAGTGCTGACTGAACCATGGTCCGGATGCCTGTGTCCTTGGTTGTTGCCGCTGTCACTTTGTCTATGCTCTCGTTGGCGACCCTCGTTGCCTCGTCTACATATCCCAAGTCAACCAAGATAGACGCCAACTCTCCCGAGAGCTCTGCGAAGACAATGTAATCCTTTGCTTGCCATGCCTGAGTCACGTAGTTCCTAAGATTGTTCAGCCAACGTGGGTCAAGGCTCTGCCTACAGTAGGCGGCTGCCGCGTATCCCTTGCATGCAAGGCTAGGGCTAGACTTAGCGAGAATCTGGTTGTAGCCATACTTCCCTCTCAGGAAGCTGGCTTTCGCACACATTGCTAGAAAGCTGCTTGATCTGTTGACCCATTCCCCTGTGCTAATACCCTCAATCAGAACATCTGTGAAGGCCATGAATCTGTCTTTCTCGGTCCTTGATTCAGAGGATACTCTGTTGGCCAGATCATCCAGTTCGAAGCTATCGAGCCCACTTCTGTACATTGCGAACTCTGGGATAATCGGGTCTCTCTGCAGTGCCACTAATTCACCATCTTGGGATGGACTTGGCCAAGCGTTTCTCAAGGTAGAACCACCTGAAGTCTCTAAAAATGATTCTAGTGCAATCATCCGCGCTAAAACCACCGCTTGGAGCCATTTGGGACATGGTCATTCCACAAATCTGCAACTAGGTGTGGGTGGAAGTCTTCAGCAAAGATAATAACGCTAAGCGGAGGATGGCTTGCTGGTTAAGCTATGCCAAAGACCCGCGTAAGCAGTGGGGTCTCAGGACTCGACAAGATCTTGGGTGGAGGATACATTCAGGGTCGTACTGTACTATTGGCTGGTGGACCCGGAACCGGCAAGAGCATTCTGGGTTGGCATTTTCTCTTAGATGGACTAACGAAGGGGGAGCGTGGCATGCTCCTCACTCTCGACCAGAGTTCAGACAACATACAGGAGGACATGGCCGATTTCGGATGGGACTCTCGCGGCGCAGTTAAGTCGAAGGGTCTGACCATACTCAGCGGCAATATGACCTTGGTTCCCATCGAGAAGGGGTATGAGTATGTCATCGGCTTTGATCACCCGCTGCTGAAGGAACAGCCGTTCACCGTCGCGCGCCTTGCCAGCCTTGTCAAGCAGAAAGCAGCAGAGACTGGCGCTACGAGACTGGTGATAGACGGGTTGGGTCCTCTTCTTGAGGTGGCGGGGAACCGCTTCGAGGTCAGACAGACTGTCTATTCGTTCATGAGAGAGATCGTGACAAAGAACACGACCGCGCTTCTCACACACGAGCTCAAGACCGGTCAGGACGCGAGGAGCAACGAGATGCCGTTTTTTATCTGCGACACAGTCGTGAAGCTCGACATGGTCTACAGCGGAGGAGACTTCGTTCGCACGATGAGAGTCATCAAGATGCGAGGTTCAAGTCACGTCATGCGACCTATCATATTCAAAATAGGTCTCGAGGGAATCGTCGCCTTTCCTGACGCAAGATTACCAGACTGAATGCCAGAGATGCGCCAAGACTGTATAATTGTCCAAACGTCGTTGCCTAAATCGCCGTGCGTGCACTACCTATAGAATGGTGTGACCTTTTTCACCAGGTCAATGAGGTCATACATGCTAAATGGTTTCTCAATGTAAGCTCTTGCGCCTACGGCGAGCATGGTTTCTCCAAGTTCTTCTGTTGGGTCTGATATTACAACAACCGCCAGGTCTGGATTGATGTCCAGCAGGTCCTCGACCAATCTGATGCGTTGAATATCTGAGAGGTGAAGGTCCATGAGCACAATGTCTGGGTTGTTATGAGTGCAGCTGATCAGTAGATTCTCTCTATCTGAAACCTCATCAACCACAGTGTCCCCTGCCTCCTCAATCGCCATCCGTAGTAGGGCTCGAAGGAATGGCACATCGCCCGCGATGACAACCGTTGTTTCTTCATCGTTGCGGAAGTTCAATCCCTCCAGATGCCAAGTCCCTCGGTTTGTGGTGCCCCCGCACTCCTATGTCACCATGGCGGTTTCGACGAGATCCAGCATGTGGCGAATGGTCACGGGCTTCAGTCCAAAGCTTGCTGCTCCAGACTTCATGGCCTGGTCGCGGACGTTTGCGTCAGCACTAATAAAGACAATCCGGGCGTTCGGCTCAAGGCTCAGTATCTCCTTCATAGCCTCGAGACCATCCTTGTTCGGCATTCGGTGATCAAGAATGATTACCTCGGGCTTCGGGTCCATGGCCTTGAACTTCCGTATGGCCTCTTCTCCATCATAGGCATCTGCCACGACTTGGTGGCCCTTTATGGCGAAGACGTCCTTGTAGAGCTTGTGAAGGATTGCCTCATCGTCTATGATGAAAATCGTCGCCATTTGCGTGTGTCCACCTCGAGGCCTATGCTGCATCTAAAGCCTGAATGAGGACTGTAGCGATGCAATGATAGCCAGTCGTCTTTGATATCACTACATGCGTGCTGATTGTTAATGGTATGCGTTGTTGTCCCGACGGTTATAAATAAATTTCATGCAGTCGAAGCTTCTGCTTCTATACGGAAAACGCCGCACAGTCGGGACTCGCTGCAGGCAAGTGAGGAAAAGCGTGGCCCTTCGTGCGCGGCAAGAGAAAAAGCCGTGGTCTTGGAATAACGCAAAAGTTGCGGCTGTTGAAAGGGACATCTTTCCAGTACTTTCCCTCAGGTGCTGAACCGCACTAATCTCAGCAGGTCTGTCAACCCTCTCAGTTCCAAGGCATCCATTCCATGATCTCTCTGCTCACCACTCATCATCTATCACTCAGAAGCATTCGATATTTCGACAGCCCGATATCAGAGCGGATACCTAGATGACTCTGCTGCATCAGCGTGTGACTTCCTCTAACCAACAGGGTAGAGGATATGGGACTTCCTTCATAATGGGGCTGTCGACAGACTCTACTGCCCGGTGATCGTTGCTGCCGTGAAATGACACATCACATCGAGGCGCTTCTCATCTCTGATCTGGTCACCATGGGCAGCATCATTGTATTCGATTGTTGGATACGCTCATTGGTTGTGACCTCTTGGATCACCATGTTCCGTACTCACATAGTGTGTACCAGTAGTGTTTACCGAGGATAACCATGATTATCTGCTCACTTTTCTGTGCTATCGGTATCATGTTTCAGTTGCTGAGTATGACGCCAGGAAGGAAACCCCGGATTGGTCGATGTGCGACGTTTCGAGTTGGCCAGGTTCTGCACATTATAATGATGAACAGCGAGTATATATAACACTGGTAAGCACAACTGGTACACGTTGGTAACGCCGTGAAATGGAACAATGTGTACCACTTGCAGGACCTTAGATTATGTCAAGCGAGTGACGAATAGTAACGATGATGGACTACTGAGTGTAGCTCAGTGAGAAGGAATGAGACAGAAGATGTACATGGCGAAAGAGAGCCATTAAGCGACTTGGCACGCAAGCGCAAGGGAGTCATCTCAGGACCTACGACCCAGATAAAGGGCGTTTTTCTCGCGAGAACGATTGCCATACTTGTGTTCATCAGTGATCTTCCGAACTGCATTTCGATTGAAGGTTTCACTATACGACGAACGTCTAGGTGCTATCAGGTTCGTGCCTTTGTTAGAACGATACAGCCGACGAGTACCTTATACTTGGCTTTCTGCATTCCAGAAGTGCTCGGTCAACATGGCGTGCTCAGTCTGCTTCGATTTCCACGAATTAACCAAGTGTGTGTGCCCTCAACACCAAGGGTTAGTGGCTATTGAACGCCCGCTTCTCGCCTCAATAGCTGTATTCGCAGTCCGGCGCTTAGGGTATAGCTTATATCGTAGGAAGAACAGTGGCCGGGAATACCGGGAGCAGGTGGCGCTTCTCCCGGGACCTCTGTGAGCTCTCACATGTCAGATCCTTTACGCTACCTGCTATGAGGGAAACCCGGACAACTCGTCGAGGGTGATGAAGAGTGATCGAATTATCGATAATCCTAGCCCTTAGCGGAATACTCTTGGTCATGTCTGCTCTGTTGCGGCTAAGGAAGGTCGGACAGTTCAGATCATTGGGCAAAACCCTTGAGAAGAAGTTCGACGTTAAGGGCTTAGACCTTTCAGGACGGACTGATTATAGCGACTGCTTCTCGCATGACTGGTACATTCGGTACATGACAGGAACCCAGCACGGTCGAATCGGTGAGTGGTTTCAACGTCAATTGATGGATAGGACCATTGCGACATTTCTCTGGTTCGGTGTCATCCTTGGATCGGCTGCATCATTAATTGGCCTGCTGCTGTTCTCGTCTCTAAGGCTTCTTCAAGTGGGGGCTCTCGTCCTCTTCTTTGCCTTGTTGTTGATAATGGGATCAGGAGGAGTAAGCATCTCTGAGCAGTTGCTGACTGCTCTACTCCGAGCCAAACAGGAGGAGTATCGGCGGGACGACTATGCCTATGTGACGGTCGCGATCAGGACAATCATGACATGGGGTTTGTTTTCACTTGTTGTAGGAGCAGTCTTCCTTGTGAGCGCACCCTTTGACACACTGCTCTTTGACGTACTTGGAACCGGAATCATGCTCTTTGGAGATGCACTCCTTTGGGGACCAATGCTTGCGCTCTTCGTGGTATGGGCACCTCTTGGTGTAATCTACATCAGCTTAGTCATCCCCTTCATCTTCATAATCATCCCTGTGGCTATCTATTCGGCCTACAGGCGTATCAGATATGGACGTGCATGACAGCGATTCCCTCTGTGACCCGGATGACATGGTTTCCGTGGACGCTGCAGAACCTTCACATGTGAATCTTCATTAGTGCTTGCAGGGTGGGCCTCTTACCGTAGTATATGCGGAGTTGTTGACGGCAATCTAGGATTCAAAGGAGGAATTGGCACGGATAAACAGCGAAGTGTCGTGAAGGTCTGGAAAAGTCAGCCAACGCTGGAAGGTGCAGGCGTGCGTCTCAAACGAGCCTTCGGATTCTATGAGGTCAAGGAGCTCGATCCTTTCCTGCTGCTCGATGACTTTCATTCTAAGAACCCGGATGATTATATCGCGGGTTTTCCTTGGCACCCTCATCGTGGTATTGAGACCATAACATACATGCTCAGTGGGAAGGTGGCACACAGAGACAGTCTGGGCAACTCGGGAGTCATTGGACCCGGCGACATTCAGTGGATGACTGCGGGAAGTGGGATAATACATGAGGAGATGCCTCAGCGAACAGAGGGAATGCTGGCGGGCTTTCAGCTCTGGGCCAATCTGCCGGCATCTCACAAGATGATGCCGCCTCGGTACCGAGGCATCAAGAGCAGGGACATCCCTGAGGTGACGCTTGATGGCGGGACAAAGGTCAGAGTGATATGCGGGAAAGTTGACGGTACTGTGGGACCAGTCACCGAAATCGTGACAGATCCGGAGTATTTGGATGTCACAGTTCCTACTAAGGCTCACTTCGTCCACACGATCAAGAGTGGCTACACTGCCTTCGCACACATAGTGGACGGAAGAGGATACTTCGACACAGACCGGAGTCGTTCTTTGGAACCGGAAACTACTGTCCTCTTCACAGATGGGACGAGCGTCGAAGTTCAGGCCGCTGGCCGACCGCTGCGTTTTCTCTTGGTTTCAGGGAAACCTCTGAAAGAACCGGTTGCTTGGAGAGGACCGATCGTCATGAATACAGAGAAAGAGCTTGCGCTGGCCTTCGAGGAGTATCGGAATGGTACGTTCTTAACTAAGGGAATATCCTTATCTGGTCCTGAGCCCTAGGAATACTAGGTCAATCAAGAATGACGACTATATCACTGCCGAGAGGCAGAAGAAACAACAGGCTAGCGTCGGAAGCGGCCTTCGCGCACGCCCTGGAGAGGGTCAGTGCTGACATAGGAGTGAAGATGTCCGTATGTGGCTGGTGCTACTATCTAGAAGGACTCGGGACGGTCTCGAAAGCCCAGTTCGACCAAACACAGGATGCAATCAATGAGATTAGACGACACGGTCTCTTGCCTATTGACTTCGTCGCTGAAGAACAAGGCAGACAGTCCCAGGGTGTCGAATGGCCCACGGAGGAAACACCTGAGAAGCACCTGAAGCAGTATCTTGAGTCTGCACTGGTCTGCGAGGACTCCTACACTCCGGACTGGTGGGAGGGTGAGACCTGCTACATCCAGATGATAGTCGAGAAGATAGACCTAGTCTCTTTGTTTGAAGGCACTTGCAAAGACTACCATATTCCGATTGCCACAAGCTCAGGTTGGGCCTCGATGCTGATGCGGGCGCACTATGCGGACCATTTCAAGTATCATGAGAGCAGAGGGCGCACATGTGTGTTGCTCTACTGTGGCGACCACGACCCGGCCGGGTTTCAGATCTCTGAATGCCTCAGAGAGAACCTCGCAGACCTGAAGCAGGTTCGGTGGTTGAACGGAACGGCGGGTTATGATCCCAAGAACCTGATAATTGAAAGGTTCGGATTGAACGCGGACTTCATAGACGCAAATGGCCTGATGTGGATTGACAACCTGATAACCGGCAACAAGCAGAAGCCTATGGACTTGGCATCACCGACACACCCGGACCACGGCAAGTCCTATGTCCAAGAGTACATCGAACGGTTCGGCGTCAGGAAGTGCGAGGCCAACGCCATGATGCGGAACTCTGCGACGATGGAATCCGGCAGGCAGCTCTGCAGGACAGCAATCGAGAGGTATTACGGGAAGAGATCCGTCGAGAGGTTCAGGCAAAAGCGTTTTGCAATCAAGAAACGATTAGACGACTTCAGAACCAGAACTGGATTAGCAGTCATGATACAGGATGCAATCGAGACCATAGAGGACAGTGACCCACAATGAGCAGATCGAAATTGACAAAGACACTGTGCGATGAGTATGAGCGTTTCCTGTCAGAACAGACGCAGGCCGGCAACAACACCCTACATGTGCTCAGAGAGCGGCTCAGTCACTTTCCAGGTCCTGACGGACTGACGGCTGACTGGTTCAGGACGAGGATAAAGGCAGTGACACCAGCGACGGCCAATCAGGAGATCGGTCTCGCTAAGCGTGTGCTCAAGTGGCGAGGCTCTGAGACCGCAGACCTGCAGAGGGTGAAGGTCCCACGTGAGGAGGAGTCCGTCACTGTGGAGGACCTCTATACGTCGGAGGAACTACAGGCCATATTCGAGGCTTGCTCTCACACCAGGGACCGAGCGATGTTCGAGACGCTCTATGAGTCAGCGGTCAGGGCGTCTGAGCTCCTCTCTATGACGATCGAGAACACGACCTTTGCTGATGATGGGACCGCTACTCTCACTGTCAAGGGCAAGACCGGAACGCGCCAGGTACCTGTCCTTGAGTGTGTCCCTGCTCTGAGGACATGGCTGGACGTCCATCCGACGGGGAAGGGTAAGGTGTGGGTCGCTCTCAGACGGCCGCATCAACCTCTGACCTATCATCACCTCTACAACCTGACCCTGCAGACGATACAACGCGCAGGGCTCAAACGCGACAAGAAACGGATCCTGCACATGTTCCGACACACGCGAGCGACTGAGTACGTCCGGTTTGGAGTGAGAGGACAGTCTCTCTCCAGGCTGATGGGCTGGACAAAGAAGAGCAACATGGAGGCCGTCTATGTCCACCTGTCCACTGATGACGTGAACGACGAAGTGAGGACTAAGGTCTTTCGCATGGACCAGGAGAAGGCTCCCCCGAGACCGCTGCTCTCCTCGAGTGTCTGCCCACGCTGTCAGACGAAGAACGATCCGTCTGCGCGTCTCTGTTCCAGGTGCAACTCGCCTCTGACCTGGGAGGCAGTGTCGGCCGCTCAGCAACACCGAGAGGAGGAGATAGAGAGGATCGTCGCACAGCGTCTCGCTGAGGAGACCGCACCTGACAGGCTGATACAGAGGCTTGTATCGAGTCCCGAGACGCTGAGGATGTTGGCTGTTGCAGTCGCTGAGGCCCTCGCGAGCGAGCAGAGAGCAGAGAAGAAACACCGCTCTAAGGGTGGCAGGACCCGCTAGACGAGTTTCTTCAGGTCTTGCAGCAGATCCTGTATCTTCTTGGACAGGCCCGGCAGTGCGACATCAAAGTATTGGACAACAAAGTCACGGACCTCTGTGTCGACGGCACAGACCGTCTGTAACCATCGCAGGCATGTCCCATCTTGAAAGGGGAACAGATACTCAGCAACCAGACCGTAGAAGTATTCCTGGTATTTTCCTACCAGTTCTGTCTCGACCAGACCGTTTCCGTACACCAAGAGACCGATGAATTGTCTGCTGGCCAACAAGAGGCGTCGTTGTGCATACTCCTCACACCCGGCCTCAACAAAGACGGACCACTTGCCAAGCACTAGAGGCAAGAGGTGTGCCCATCTCTGTACGATAGGTCTCGACGCCTTCTCTCTGACGGCGATAAAGACACACGCGAGTCCACGGAGGGTCAAGGTGTATTCTCGCTGTTTCTTTGTCTGTTCCTTGCCTTTGAGCCTTCTCGACTCTATCATGTGCTTCTGTTCAAGTCTGCGCAGAGTCGCGTAGACCGTGCTCTGCCCCACCTGTGAGCCCTGCGCTATCCGATAAGCAATCTCAGGTCCGTTCCTCAGCAACCATGAGAGGACGTCGGTCTCTTTCTTGGACAACTTTGTACTCATCATATTCCACTTTCCAAGATGCTATAATACGGGATGTGATATAAGCGTTTTGCCACTTCATAGAATATGACCTACAATGAAAGACGTAATCGTGACAACAGTCAGGATCCCACGGGACGCGTACGAGCTTGTCCTGCGCGTCACTCAGTCCAGGGCTGAGACCGTCTCCGGTTTCATCCGGAGGGCCGTCCTGAAGGAACTCGCCTCTCTGAGCTATCTCCCCAAGTCCACTAAGAAGGCTCTCGGCGTGGCGGTCGTAGCAACGGAGGCCTAGCAGTGACACCAGAGGTGAACGAGGTCCGTGTCAGGCTGGATGCGGCCATGTCGCGACTGGACGCGCTGATGAGGGAGAAGCAGCTGCTTGAGTCGCAGATCTCGTCCTCACGTGCAGACGTGGCCGGCTGTCTGACCTCTCTCGGTCTGACCCAGTACACTGCCTGTGACCTCAATGCCTACTTCCGAAGGGAGGCAGCCAGACACTCCTGCGACTATGGCCGTCTCGTCGGGGAGAACCCGAGCGAGTACAAGATGTTGATGGCAAAGGGGATCCTGAGACTGACCGAGCCAAAGGACGAGGCCACACTGGTCGTTGAACGCCCCAAGCGTAAGGAGGCGACACCTCAGTGAGCCAGGAGCACGGGGTACTCTCTGAGTTCTTTCGCTGGATAGTTGCGGCACTCCGAGAGCGTCTCAGTCCTGCAGAGTTTCAGGAACTCATAGACAGGTCGGTGGCCACAGGACCTCAGAATGACTCTGAGGCCCGGTCAGAACCAGATGACAGAGGAGGTGAAAAAGGCAATTGAATCCAGATAGTCTAAAGGCAAACATCGGAAACTTCACACCCAGCAAGTTTGGACTCCAGTTGGACTGGAAGGACATCCGCGAGAAGGGCGGAGCGCCACTCGCTCTCTTCGTGCGATTCAGAGCAGTGAGAGAGATCACCAGAAAGTCTGACGACAGTACGGCAACAGTCTTTGAAGGCCAGGCCGAACTCGACACCACACAGCTCAACGACGCGCGAGTCACACAGCTCGAACAGATCACGGGACTGAGACGTGACGCTCCGACAGCTGTGAGCTTCTTCTCCATTGGGTCAATGTTCATTTCTCAGTTGGAGAAGAACTACGGGGTCGACTGGTCGAAGGACTGTGTCGGGAGACTGGCGCATATCGCCTACGGTGGGAAGCTTCCAAACCCGAAGAAGAAGGGGACAGAGTACCACTCGGTCTTCGTGACCGACGTCCCAGAGACGGTGCAGACCAGGGACATCGTCTAGATCAGAATCAGGTCACAGGCAAGCGGTCTCAACCACCGCTTGTCTGTTCTTTCTTGACCAATGTCAACACCACAGGAGGTCGATCACATGACCGTACACAAGCACAAAAACGTTTCCAAGAGAGAGCGGCTCTCGCTCCCAAGACACGCCTTCAAGCCCGAAGAGTGGGCACATCAGACTGTCTTCGATGACCCTGAGGACCTCAGCAAGAGGTATCTGATGTATGTCGTCTCCAGACAGGACATCATCAGTGGCCTGCGCGAGTACAAGCGTCACTTCTTGGGCTGGATGCCTGGCGGGCTGTGGACCCGGGCGAACATTGAACATTTCTTGGAACTCAACAATCACCTGTACCCCGGCCTTGCACCAGCGGAACATCATGTACGCTGCGTCTACACGATCCTGTCGGAGGTGAACCTGTAGGATGCCTGAGAGGACAGACGTGTCTATGACCAATGAAGACAAGAGGATCAAGAGAAAGGAGAACATGGTCATGGTCCTCTCGACCATTGGACAGGAGTACACATTCAAGACCCCCGACGACATTGAGACCCTTTACCTCTACAGGGACGGCGTCTATGTCCCAGCTGAGACCGCAGTCAAGGCGAGGATAGAGGAAATACTCGGCGACGACACGGACAGCCACTTTGTTCTTGAAGTGTTGAATCACCTCAAGAGGCGCTCATATATCCCAAGGGACAACGTCAACAACTACGGAGGATTCGTGCCTGTAGAGAATGGCCTGCTCAACCTAGAGACCCTAGAGCTAGTGCCGCATGACCCCGCAAAGGTCTTCACCTTCAAGATCCCGACCAGGTTCGACAAGGACGCGAAGTGCCCCAAGTTCAAGGAGTTCATGAGCCAAGTCCAGCCAGCCGCCGACGTACGAGACCTGATACAGGAGTACTCTGGCTATTGCCTGTTGCCGGCCTTCTCACATCATAAGTTCATGGTCCTGTCCGGCTCTGGTCGGAATGGCAAGGGCACATTCATCAGGACACTCGAGGGTGTCCTCGGTCAAGAGAACGTCGCCCATGTGCGGCTTGAGTACCTGGACGGTACTCACAGGTTCGCAGTCGCCAACCTCTACGGCGCACTGCTCAACGTCTGCTCTGAGCCGTCGACAAGGGAACCGTTTCAGACTGAGGTCCTGAAGATGATAACCGGACAGGACACAATAGACGCTGAGATCAAGAACAAGCAGAAGAACCTCAGGTTCAGGTCGTTCGCCAAGTTCTACGTCCAGGCGAACCATCTGCCGGAGGTGAACGACACGACCCTGTCATTCTGGGACAGAGTATTGATGACGACCTGGGAGGAGACATTCACGGATGAGAAGGGCAACAAGACCCCCGACATAGAGCGCACCTGGCTCGACAGTGAGCAGGAGAGGAGTGGTGTCCTCAACTGGATGATCGCAGGCCTGAAGCGGCTCGGAGAGAACGGCAGGTTCACAGAGACCAAGTCACAGAGCGAGACCGTGCTCCTGTGGAAACAGGTGTCGGACCCGATCGGCGCGTTCCTCAGTGACCCCAGAGAGTGCCAACACGGACCAGAACTCGAGGTGACACGTGAGGACCTGTACAACAGGTACAAGGACTACTCTGAGACCCTCGAAGTGCCGGCTGAGTCGAACAGGACATTCGCGGACAGGATGAGGAGACAACCCGGTATCAAGGACGAACAGGCCAGAGTAGGAGGAAAGAAGGCCCGAATATGGAAAGGGATCGGACTCGTCAAGCGTCCCGACGATAAATCACAGACAGACCTTCAATAGGAGACCGTGCAGATGACTGGAACACATGGAACAGATGGAACACATTTCCATACCTCCTTGTATGTATATTATATTCTGATTTCATTTTTGGCGGGAAGTGGAAAGTGTTCCAAGTGTTCCATGTGTTCCACTCTGAGACAAGGGGTGGTCTAGTGGTCTTCGTCCGTTGCTGGAGGTGCAGGACAGGGACCTCTATCTCTCGGGCAGAGCATGCCGGGTTGACCAGACTCCACCAGCGCTACGTCTGTCGTGGATGCCTGGCGAAGGAGGCGACCGTGCAGGGTCGACTGGTCTATTCCGGCCAGATACAACCTCACGACTGAGACCGCCTTCAAGTGGCCCACATTGTACCATGCAGCGGATGTGGCCTCTGATCCTTGTGCCACTTCGGCCCTGCACGCCCATGTGCAATGCATGATGAGGGGTCAGAAACATAAGCGATATTCCACGATTGTTTTCTCAGCCAACTCTCTTGTGTCCCAGACGACCAGCCAGCCGAGGGCTCGAAGCACGCGGACCACATGATTCCTGAGGCGCGTTGTGGCCGGAGGAGACAGTCCGAAGTGTGACCGAAGCAGAGCACCAATGTCTGCTGACGTGATGACTGGGTCCAGGCATCGCGCCTTTATCTTCTTGATGTAGCTGAGGACCTCTGCGACCGCCTCTTCCCCATGGACCGCGACGACCTCACAGCTCACGGTCTCAGTCATGTCAACACCACACCGAAAACCGTGTCTCGGGTCGTGGGCGTGAGGACGCCGCTCTCGACGAAGTAACCGAGCAGGTGTTGAGCGAGAGAGTCTGCAGCCGACCCCGACACCTTGAACCTGCGGACCGCGAATGATCGGATATGCTTCGTAGTCACCTGGACGAGCCTCTTGTCCCTGGCCTCTTCGACGAACGCCATCTTCGCCGCCTCTGAGTACCTCATCGCTCTAGTCAACCGTCTCACCTCGTGCAAGCGACTGTACCACATCGTTCAACCGCTCAGGTGACGCATAGATGCCGTTCGTACGGTTGTTTATGGTCATGGCCTCGCCTGTGATGTGGAACAGGCTGATCGTCAGTGTACGAGGCATGACGAGCACGGCGTACGCGGTCTTCACCAGGTGCTCAGGCGAGCACTCGTAGACGCGGTTGACATAGCCGTCCTCGAGGCTCAGCTTGACGTTCAGTGCGAAGCGGCACTCTGACGGCAGACACGACTCGGCGTCACCGATGTCCACGTGCCCCTGTGTCACGTCAGGCGGGCGATAGAGGTCTATGCGTCGCTGAGATTTGTCAGTTTGTTCGATAGATTTCTCAGGATGGCCGGTCAGGAGCGAAAAGACCCATGACTCGCCAATCTCACCCAGGTCTGAGGGTGACAAGCGCGACAGCTTCCGCTTTGGAACCACATTGAAACTCGGTGGCATCATGTGAGGGATTATGGAGTTGTCCTCCAGGTACTGTTTCAGGTCCAGTTTAGAGATGCCAGACTGAGGCGGCACGCAGAACCATGCACAGATGAGGGCGTCGCGTTCTTCAACACCCCTCTGCTTCAACAGGTCGCAGAGCATGGTACGCAGACCGGCCCAGCCTGCAGAGGCGACCGTGCTCTCGGTCGGTGTCTTGGCGGGCTCCTTGTGAGCACCGGACATGAGCCTCTTCGCCTTCGAACAGATCGCGTCTCTCATCACTCGCGTGAGACCGGGCCTGTCGTTGTCGTCCAGGAGGACCTTCGCCCAGGGCATGGCCAGAGAGAGGACATAGAGTTCAGCGACACTTGGCCTCGTTATGCCCTTCACAGTCGCCGCTGTCACGAGCTGCTGTCCAAGGTAGTCGTAGAAGTCCGCACCCTCATCCACGCACCGCGCGGGGTATATCTCAAGGAGCTTTGTGCAGGTCTGTCCGAGGACCAGTACGCGGACGTCACAGTACCATGTGAAGCCCACCGCGGACAGGTCGGACGCCTTGCTTGTGTGTGAGCACTGCAGGTACGGTTCGCCGACGACCTCAAGGACCACATGCGCGTCTGCCTGCTCAGGCACCAGCTCACAGTGGGAGTCGTAGTCCAGGGCCTTCAGCGCGTCCTCGGCCTGTCTCTTCAGTGGACCGTCGACGACACACACCCTCAGCGGCGCTCGAGGACCGTCATCAGCATCGACGATGCTCGCCGCTTCATGAATTATCTCCCATAGTGTGAGCTCGTTCAGCCTCTCGATCGTGTGCTCTGAGGTGACTGTCACGACCAAGACTTGCCTCTCTCCTTTGGACGATAGTTGGGAAGGTTGCCGAGTCTATTGACCGAGAACAAAACGAGCACTATTCCGATTAGCGACAAGACCACGAATGCGTTCAGCCAGTAGGTCTCTGACATCACCACCCCTCCTTTCTCCGCGGCGTCTTCATCATTGGCATATGTGAACCAGGTCGAATTTGACCAAATGACCTGGCTCGCATTGGTGAACTTGAACGCGTACTCATGGTCCTGACCACGGGGGGCGCCCTTCGAGACGGAGATGTAGACGTTCTCGCCAGTGGAGCCGGTCTTGCTCAGGACTCCATCCACATAGACGATGTACGTACATGGTTTGGACAACTCTCCTGAGATGAAAACGATCTGGTCAGCGAACTCATGCCCCTCACCTGTGACCACATTGGTCGCGTAGAAGGTGCTCTTTGCGACCGCATAGGAGCCATTGACCCATGTGCTCAGGGCACCTGCGACGAAGTGTATTGAGAAGTTGATCATCTGATCGTCGACGGTCAGCTTGTCCCATGCAACGTTGTTCCAGCCCTCGATCACGGTACCCGTCCATGTGTCGGCCTCTGGATAGGTGTCCGAGGCCTCGTATATGGTGTACGTGGCGTCACGGTCTATCTCGAACGAGACCGTCATCATGGCAAAGTCCTCACCGACACCAAAAAATGAGATCGGCGAGATGGTGATGCTGGCCTCTCTGACCGTGAAGGTGAGGTAGGTCGTGGCACCGAGCGTGTTGTTGTTCGCGCCATCCGTCCCGACGACGACAAAGCAATACGTGCCAGAGAGAGGGAGGCTTGAGAAGGTGTACAGCCAGAGGTTGTTCTGCTGTTGTGTCGCTGAGTAGTCCACCGCCGAGAAGCCAGCTGGATAGGTGATCGGCCGGAAGTAGACCTTGTAGAGCGCATAAGAGTCCGTGATGACCGCCCACAGTGAGACCGGGTCGGTCGTCGTGGGGTCTGACGGTGTGGCACTCGACCACACGCACGCCGGGGCTGATCCGTCCACGAGGAACTTGAACGCGGTGATCGTCGCGGTCGCAGTCACTCTTATCCTCATGTCCGTGGTGGTGCCTGTGGGCATCGCCCAGGTGCTCTCTCCGTCCTTGGTGGTCCACGCGGCCACGTACAGGCTGCAACCGACCGCTGAGGGGGTCGCTGTCGATATGTTCCAGCGCTGATAGGTCGCTGCGGCGACAGAGATCGCCGGGTCACGGTCGAACTGGAACAGCGTCGCCGTGGACTTGGTCACGACCAGAGCGTTCGATGAGACGTAGGCCACATCGCCCACTGCGCCGCCTGTCACCGTGGTCGTGAAGTTCGCGATGGCATAGATGGCCACATAATCAAACGTAATGCTCTGTCCTTGGGCCAATAAGAACCTGATAGAGGTCCAATCGGTCGATACTGCGGCCTCAATGTTGTAGCTGGTTGTGGCAGCGGAATCCGGATATCCCCAATAGTACAAGGAGCCGGCACCGTACCCACCGCCTATACTGGGGTTCCCAGTGATAGCGGTGATTGCAATCTGAAACATCTGATAATAACTACTGTCGATACCTGCTGCGGCCGTACTGTTGTCTATTAGCATGATGGTGGTGCCTGCCCCGCTGACAGAACGGCTGATGGTGATCTTGTCACCGTCGGATGATAGACTGTTGCCACCTGTATTCGTTATGTTCCCTGTGGCCGAGCAGTCGTGTTGCCAGCCCTGATTATTGTAGGGCACGATTCTCAGGTAATCGATGATGAGAGAACGGAATGCGGCGCCCCAAGACCGGATTCGGACGCTCGTGATGGTGCCATAGGCGCCGATGTAGGCCTTCTTGGTCGTGAATGACGTCTCTCCACCTGCGGAATACGTCAGCGTGTTCGTGCGCCATGAACCGTCGTAGACCTCTATGGACCACCCTCCAGTCACGTAGTAGGCGCGGGCCTCGATGTACTCTGCGCCCGCGATGCTGAGGCTTGACCTTGTGGCCGCACCGTTGGTCGCCGATGCGGACACATTGCCCAGGTCACCATTTGAGGTGATCGTGGCAGAGGTGACTGCCCAATCGGTCACGACCGCGAACGATTCGCCGAAGAATGTCGTGGTGTTCTGGTCTGTGCCATCAGGCCAGACATCCGTGCCGTCTGCGGGGTTCGTCTGGCTGAAGCTTGTGATTGAGGACGGCGCAGAGTCTCCATCTGTGGCCATCGCCGTCTGAGGCATCAGTGCAAGCACAAGGACGACAGCGGCACAGGTCAGGAACGCTTGATGCGGTCTCATCTTCTCATCACCTTCAGGATCGTGATGCCCCACGTTATCACCGCGAGCAGGACCACCAGAGGGATGCAGATGTCCGTGAAGGCCATGAACTCAGGACAGGGTCCAAGTGGGAGCATGGCCATGAACCTCAAGAAGACAATGAGGGCCAGGACGTTCACTGCGCTCTGCGCGGTGTCCAGGTTCTCCATCACTTCCCACCTCCGAACCTGCGGCCCAGGAATGCGCCGATCACAGCACGCGACACGCTCACGACCATGAGCACGAGCTGGACGTCCGCCCCCAGCCGGTAGTTCAGGACGAACATCAGGATGTTGATGACATAGGAGAAGAGAAAGAATATCAACAGTCCGCTGATGCATGCCTTCGCGACACGGCCCAGCGTCCCGCCCTCGGGTATGCTCAACGTCAAGACTTTGACGAATATCACCACGATCAGGTAGGTCAGACAGACAATGAGCAGGAGTGTTGCGAAGTCTATACTCAGCAGCGCAAAGTCACCCGCGGCGACTGCGCTCGAGGTGATGAAGAGCAAGGCGACACTCAATATCAACAGGTCGACCGCTCTGAGACCGAGCCGGATGGCGAGCCTGTGGAACCAGCCGAGGTCCATCCTCTAGGCAGCCCCCTTCGTTGTGCTCAGCTCTTGCTCGACGCGCTCAATGAGCCAGCCCTGAGCCATAGCAGACCACCTGTTGAAGCGCACGCCCTTGCGCTCACGGACCTTCTCATAGGCCTCTTTGAGGCCGGCTGCTAGCCTGTCGTTGATGTACAGAGTCGTCGCCATGTCGCTCACCCATTCTTGGGTATCTACTCAGATATGAGTAATCAATCCTATAGGTTTCATATAAGTCTTACGGTCAGAGGGGGCGAAGGCCGAAAGACATTCGGTGGACTCGGTGTCCTGCCGGAAGTCCTGCGGATACAGATTTGGACACGCCAAGAGTATTTGTCAAGTACGGATTGAAACAATGTGCGCGGCGCACATTGGTGAAAGCGATGGCGAAGCAAAACCATACTTCTCTCAAGAGAAGTCGATGTACACTTCTGTACACTCGGTCTCAACGAGTGATTCAGGAGAAAGAGAGGGAGCGGTCTCAGGGCCGCTCCCTGGTTCAGGACTTGGGCTTGCCACGTTTGATCTTCCGTACAGCGATCTCCGTCCACCTGTCGAGATGCCGGCGGATGGCCTCACGGACGAACTCGTGAAAGTCGTCCCAGATGGCATGATCGGGGAGCCTCTCGAACGCTCGCTCCAGACCCACAGGTACCAGCATGACACGGTACACGGTCTCGTCATAGTCCAGGGACTCGACCTTGTCTCCGGCATATGAGATCGTGAATCCTTCTCCTTGTTCGATGCGTGTTGTCATGGTCACCAGTCCGCAACAATCCTATAGAAACC
>Ga0315284_10000133_pt1 | contig 98731 bp, 104 predicted proteins | sample YL17G09_16_MG_FD_203696 | JGI IMG/M metagenome (GOLD analysis project Ga0315284, IMG submission 203696) | Sediment microbial communities from Yellowstone Lake, YNP, Wyoming, USA - YL17G09_16 | ecosystem: Environmental > Aquatic > Freshwater > Lake > Sediment | place: USA: Wyoming | collected... | reverse complement strand
CTCATGAACTGCGTACTCCCCTAACCGCGATTAGGGGTTACCTTTCGGTACTACAAGAAGAAACGGCTAAATCATTGGATAAGGAACAAAAATCTTTTCTAGATAAAGCCTTTATTTCCAGCTCACAACTAGCTGCCTTGGTAGAAAATCTGCTTTCAGTAGCGAAGATTGAAAGAGGAGCGATGAAACTGGAAGTAGAACCAACCGACTGGCCAGCGGTATTGAATGAGGTAACTTCTAATTTCCAATCCTTAGCTGACGAAAAAAGGGTTAAAATAATTATTAAAGTAATTCCTAATTTACCAAAAGCAAGTGTCGATAAATTCCGCATAATGGAGGTTCTTTCGAATTTGATTGCTAACGCGATTACTTACACCAAGCAGGGTGGAAGTATTGAAATTAGGACCGAGTTAGTTAACAAGGAAGTAGTTACCCATATTAAAGATACCGGCCAAGGAATACCCGAAGGGGCCCTGACTCATATGTTTACTAAGTTCTTTAGAGTCTCGGGAGTGTTGGAACAAGGTTCAAAAGGCACGGGACTAGGTCTATATATCTCTAAAGCGATTATTGATATGCATCAAGGCCGTATCTGGGTGGAAAGCAAGATGGGTGTCGGCAGCACCTTTTCCTTTAGTGTTCCGATTGTCAAAGAACAAAATGAGGTAAAAATAAATCAAGATAAAGGGGACAATTAAGAAATTTCTGCTCCAATCATACCAACTGTTTCTGGATTTACCGATAAAAAGAGGGTTAGAAATTTTAGAAAAAAAGCTTCTTAAGCTTCAGCTGAACTTTCAGTTCTTTCCTTTCTCTCTTTTGTAATTGTACCGGCTGCCGCCACTTCATCATCTTTTTCGCTTAATCTAATTAAAATAACTCCTTGAGTCTGTCTGGTTAAAATTGGTACATCTTTTATCGGTAACTTTATTACCTGACCAGCCTTTGAGGTAATAATCACATCGACATGGCTCTTATCGATGATTTGAGCAGCTACTAAATGGCCGTTGCGATTAGTAATTTCCGCAGCTTTTACACCACTACCTGCGCGCCCCTGCAGTGGCCAATCGCTCACCTTACTTCTTTTTCCAAATCCTTTTTTGGTAATTACTAAAAGATCATTTTCCGAAGGAGCTATATCAGCATAAATAACTTGGTTGGCGCTCTTTAAACGAATACCAATTACCCCAGCTGTAACTCTACCCATAGCTCGTGTGTCTTTCTCGGAAAATCGAATTGACATTCCAGAAGCCGTGACAATAATAATACTATCATTGCCGGAAGTAAGGGAAACAAATCTAAGTTCATCTTCCCTAGTTAAATTTATGGCAATCACACCACTGCGCCGGATATTGGCAAACTGGGCAAGCGGTGTCTTTTTAACAACCCCATTTTTAGTAGTCATAAACAAAAATCCGCTTTTTTTATAAGAAGGGAGGTTAATTACCGCGGTGATTGAATCATTCTGGTCAATATCAATGAGGTTAACAATTGCTGCTCCCCTACTGCCTCGACTACCTTCGGGAAGATCGTACACTTTTAGCTGAAATACCTTGCCCGATTTAGTAAAAAACAAAATATTGTCATGTGTATTTGCTGAAAAAATATTGGCGACAGTGTCCTCCTCTTTCATAGAAACGCCGCTTACTCCCTTTCCGCCCCGGTTTTGAGTACGAAAGGCGGAAATTGGTACGCGGCGAATATAACCACTGTTTGTAATTGAAACAATTACCTGCTCTTTTGGAATCAAATCTTCTTCGGTAAGTTCTCCAACCGGATGTTCATAAACTCTTGTTCGGCGGGGGTCGCCGTATTTTTCTTTTAATTTTTCTAATTCATCTTGAACTACCGCGAGGATTTTCTTCGGGGAAGCAAGTAGATCTTCTAAATGGGCAATAGTTTTTAAAGCTTTCTTATATTCATCTTCAATTTTTTGTCTTTCCAATCCGGAAAGTTTGCGAAGCTGCATGTCCAAAATAGCTGTGGCTTGAATATCGGTTAGTTTGAATCGGGTCATTAAATTTTTCTTTGCGGTTTCAGCATCTTTTGACTTTCTGATTGTTTCAATCACAGCGTCAAGATGATCAAGAGCGATTTTTAATCCTTCCAAAATATGAGCCCGGGCCCGGGCTGCGTCTAAATCGAAACGGCTTCTTTTAGTAATAACCTGTTCGCGGTGGTGAATATATTCAGTTAGTACTTGTTTTAAGGTAAGCGTAAGAGGAGTACCGTCAACCAGCGCGACCATATTTACGTGAAAAGCAAGTTGCATGGCAGTATGTTTATAAAGATTATTTAGAACTGATTTTGGTCGGGAGTCACGTTTTAATTCGATTACAATTCTCATTCCCCGCCGATCAGACTCGTCTCTCAAATCAGAAACTCCTTCCAATTTTTTCTCCTTGACCAGTCCGGCAATATTAGCGATTAATACTGCTTTATTTACTTGGTATGGAAGTTCAGAGACTAAAATATTAAACTTACCGCCACGGTCTTCTTCAATTTCTGCTTTAGCGCGCATGACAACCCGCCCTCGGCCGGTTGCATAAGCAGCTCTAATTTCATTGACATCAAATATCGCACCGCCAGTCGGAAAATCCGGTCCTTTAATAAACTCCATTAAATCTTCAACAACGGCATCGGGTTTATTAATCAGGTGGCGGATTGCATCAGAGACCTCGTTTAAATTATGAGGCGGAATATTGGTTGCCATACCAACAGCAATACCAGCCGATCCATTTAGAAGAAGATTTGGCAATTTGGCCGGAAGTATAATCGGTTCCTTTCGGGTACTGTCAAAATTGTCGGCAAAATTAACAGTATTTTTTTCAATGTCAGCCAGCAGCTCATCGGCGATTTTTGCCATTCTACTTTCGGTATAGCGCATCGCCGCTGGTGGGTCGCCATCAACTGAACCAAAATTACCTTGACCATCCACAAGTGGATAGCGCATCGCAAAATCTTGAGCTAGACGAACGAGCGCGTCATAAACCGGGGCATCGCCGTGAGGATGATACTTACCCAAAACTTCACCTACCACAGTCGCACTTTTTCGATATTTGGCTTCATGTGTTAGCCCTAATTCATGCAGTGCAAAAAGAATTCGGCGGTGTACTGGTTTTAGGCCGTCTTTTACATCCGGCAGGGCGCGGGATACAATCACACTCATCGCGTAATCAAGGTAGGAGCGCTGCATTTCTTGGGTGATTTCAATGGGTTCTACTCGCCCCACGTTTTTTTCAGTTGTAGGTTCGTTACTTTCAGCCATAATTTTCTAGACGTCTAAGGTAGCGTAGCGAGCATGGGTTTGAATGAATTTTTTTCTTGGGGGCACTTCTTGTCCCATTAGCATATTAAAGACTTTATCAGCTGCTGTGACATCTTCCATGGTGACTTTTTTTAAAATTCGGTGCTCTGGATTCATGGTTGTTTCCCAAAGCTGTTCGGGATTCATCTCCCCCAAACCTTTATAACGTTGGATATTTATTGGTAATTTTTTTCCGGTTGAAGCTTCAGCGCCTTCCTCTTGGGATTCTTTTTGTTTAGGTTGTCCGATTGTTTTAATAAGTGAATCTTTTTCCTCCTCGTTGTAAGCATAAAGCTCTTCTTTTGAAGAGGTAAGTTTATACAATGGAGGCTGGGCGATGTAAAGAAAGCCTTTCTCGATCATTTGCGGCATATAGCGGAAAAAGAAAGTGAGAAGCAAAGTACGTATGTGTTCTCCGTCAACGTCAGCATCGGTCATTAATATTATCCGGTGGTAGCGGGTTTTATCAATATTAAAAGTTTCGGCGATTCCAGCCCCTAAGGCAATGATTAAATTTTTGATTTCTTCAAATTGGATAATTTTATCAAGTCTGGCTCGTTCTGTATTTAATATTTTCCCCCCAAGCGGTAAAATTGCTTGAAATCGGCGGTCTCTTCCTTGTTTAGCGCTGCCCCCGGCACTGTCTCCCTCCACAATATAAATTTCGGAAGATGAGGGATCTTTTTCTTGGCAGTCAGCCAGTTTCCCCGGAAGAGTAAGCCCTTCAAGTACACCTTTACGGATAACCGCGTCTCTAGCGGCTTTGGAGGCGAGCCTGGCTTTCGCCGCCAAAAAAACTTTTTCTAATATTTTACGGGCGTCGCTTGGGTTTTCTTCGAAAAAAGTTTCCAGACCTTCTTTAACTATTGTTTGGGTAGCAGGTTGGACAAAAGCATTACCCAGTTTGGTTTTAGTTTGGCCTTCAAATTCGAGTTTTTCCGAATTCATTTTTATCGTCACTACCGCCGTTAAGCCTTCTCTAACATCTTCCCCGGTTAAACTTTCCTCATTGTCTTTTAAAGCCCCGATTTTTTTGGCATAGTCATTTAAAGCTCTGGTAAGAGCCATTCGAAAACCAGTAAGATGTGTACCGCCCTCGGTGGTGTTGATAACATTGGCAAAACTTTCAATAGTTTCGGCAAATGAATCATTATATTGAATCGCTACTTCTACCCCCAAGTTATCGGCATTTTTTTTAATAAAAATTGGCTGGTGAAGGACTTGTTTATTTTTGTTTAAATCTTCAACCAGACTTTTAATTCCGCCATCAAAGTAAAAGTTTTTTTCAGTATCCGTACGCTCATCAGAAATATGAAAATAAAGTCCGGCGACAAGATAGGCACGATCGCGGATTTGTTTTTCAAGGGTTTTAAACTCGATTGCTATATTAGAAAATATTGATTTATCAGCTAAAAAAGAAGAAGCGGTTCCGTTTCCGATACTATCCCAAACTTTTTTTGCATTTGGCGAAAGCTTACTCTCTTTAATTTTTTCAACACCAGAAATCGGCCGGCCAATTTTATAATCTTGCGAAAATAGAACTCCGGCACGTTTTACTTCAACCTTCATCCGCTCACTTAGAGCATTTACTGCACTTGCTCCTACACCATGCAGGCCTCCCGAGACTTTATAACCTCCTCCTCCGAATTTACCGCCGGCATGCAGGTAAGTCATTGCCACTTCAAGCGCTGATTTTTTGACCGTTGGATGTGGCTCTGTTGGTATTCCCCGGCCGTCATCAATAACGGTAATTTCGTTTTCGTTATCAACAAAAATCCAAACATTTTTGGCGTGTCCGGCTAAGGCTTCATCTACGGAATTATCAACAATTTCAGCTGCTAAGTGGTGAAGTCCGTGAATATCAGTAGAACCAATATACATTGCCGGGCGGCGCCGAACTGGTTCTAAACCTTCCAAAACTTGGATATCTTTAGCAGTATATTTAGTCATCTTGGTTCCATATTAGTAAAGCGGGCCCTCAAAAAATTTGTGGGTTAGGTTTTTAACTTGCTTATTTTACTTTATTTGCCATTTTTATGCAAGAAACGCTGCGGTTAAAAGCTAACTTTTGTTTTTGTCTAATATTTCAATCTTCGGGATTTCCAGGATGAGAAGAGCTTTTAGTAATTTTGGAGATACGTTTTTTCTTTTTAGATGGTTCATTCTATTAATAATGCGAAGGTAATTTAGGATTTTTTTTAAATTTCCGCTAAAAGTAACTGGCAGAGTTTTCAAATCTATTAAGGAGAGAAAAATATCCCTCCAAAAAGCGTCCCATTTAGGAATATCTAATTTATCAGCGAGTCGGAATTTTTGGTAGGTACTTAAATTTAAATAGTTTAGGAAAAAATCCCAATTTATTGTTTCATCGTTCTGGGCTGGTAATTCGAATTTTTCACAGCGAGAGATAATTGTTGAAAGCAAACTTTCAGCGGTGGCGGCAGTTAAAACAATTTTTGCATGCTCCGGGGCTTCTTCCAAATTCTTTAAAAAAGCATTTTGGGCTTCAATAGTTAAATTTTGAGCTTCAAATATTAATGCCACTTGAAATTTTGACTGGAAGGGTCGGCGATGTAGAGCTTGATTAAGATTGCGGATTGTGTCAATTCCTCCATCATCTTTAGTATCAAGAATATTTACATCAAATTTTGAGGTGCTTTGTAAAGATATATTAAGAGCGGTTTCTTTCCTACTTTCTAAATTTCCGCCAATTATTAACAAGGGTAAGCTCATGATTGACATTTTACCTGCCTCACAGCTAAAATTAAAGTAGCCCTTTTTTTAAAATCAAGGGGCCTGCCTTTATGCAAGAAGTAATTGAAAAAGGAATTGAAGAGATTCTTTTAAGCCAAGGTAAGCTTACCGAAGATAAGGTTTCCATGGTAAAAATGGAAGCTATCAATACCGGTAAGAGTATTGAAGATATTCTTATATCTCATAATTTTGTTGGCTTAGCGGATATTGCTAAAGCCCGGGGTTCAATACTTGGTATCGAGTTTGTTGATCCCAACGCTAAACCCATTCCAAGTGATGTCTTAGGAAAAGTTCCAGAAGCAGTTGCCCGCCGTTACGTTCTTATCCCGTTTCAATTTGAAGCGGCAATCAATATCCTTTCAATCGCGATGTCCGATCCCCTAGATTTGCAGGTAATTGAATTTGCTGAAAGGAAAAGCAGCGCTGTTGTCAAACCGTTTATTTCTACTCCTGAACTAATTAATCAAGCAATTACCGAACAATATTCCCAAGCGCTTACCACCCAAGTATCGGCGGCATTGCAGGAAGTAAGCGGCACTGTTGAAGCTAAAGAAGAAATTACGGATCTTGGCAAGGTGGAAGATTTAATTAAAGAGGCTCCGGTTGCGAAAATTGTTTCTACTTTGCTTGAATATGCCATGAAAGCCCGCGCTAGCGATGTTCATATCGAGCCCCTAGAAGATCGCACTCGGGTACGCTACCGGATCGATGGAATATTGCAGGAACGGGTAGTTTTGCCGAGAAAAGTACACGAAGCCGTTGTTTCTCGAATAAAAATTTTATCGACTTTAAAAATAGACGAAAAAAGAATTCCTCAAGATGGTCGTTTCACTTTTAAATTGGGTGATGCGGTGGTAGACTTGAGAATAGCTACCTTACCTACCGTTAACGGAGAGAAAATAGTTATGCGGCTTTTGCCAAAAGCCAATAAAGCTCCAACTCTTTCAGAACTTGGGTTGCGCGGTTCTGCTTTAAAATTATTCGAAGATAATAGTATTAAACCGCATGGAATAATTTTAATTACCGGACCGACCGGTTCGGGGAAAACTACTACTCTTTTTGCAGCCCTTTCAAAAATAAATTCATCGCGGGTAAATATTGTGACTATTGAAGATCCGGTTGAATATCACATTCCCGGCGTCAATCAAGTTCAGATTAATCCCCAAGCCGGGCTTACTTTTGCTTCGGGATTGCGCTCATTTCTACGTCAAGACCCAAACATTATTATGGTAGGTGAAATTCGCGATGGTGAAACTGCCGGATTGGCAATTCAGGCGTCTCTAACCGGTCATTTAGTTTTTTCTACCTTGCATACCAATTCTTCGGCTGGGGCATTGCCCAGGCTGCTTGATATGGGAACCGAAACCTTTTTGCTCGCTTCTTCAATGAACGTTGTCGCTGCACAGCGGGTGGTAAGGCGGATTTGTGATGATTGCAAGATAGAGTATGATGCTCCAGGTCCAATTGTCGAAGATTTTAAAAATACCTTAGGCAATCTTTTAAATGAAAAACATATTGCCCTATCCGAAGAGGAAATGAAAGATTTAAAAGAGCTGGAAGGCAATTCAAAGTTTAAATTATTTAAAGGCAAGGGTTGTGATAAATGCACCGATTCCGGTTATAGAGGCCGAATTGCCATTTTTGAAGTTTTACCGGTAACCGAAAAAATAGGCCGTCTAATTTTGGAAAGATCCCCGACCGGTAAGATTGAAGAGCAGGCAGTGGAAGATGGAATGGTTAAACTAAATCAAGACGGTTATTTAAAGGCTTTAGAAGGAATTACCACAGTTGAAGAAATCTTGAGGGTGGCTAAAGATTAGTAAGTAGCGACTGGTCAATAACCAGTATTAGGTGTTAAAATAAATATTGAGGGCTATTCAAATAGCCACTAGTAACTAATACAAGGAGGAGTCAGGTGTTAAGTATCAAGTGTCAAAATATTTAACAAGACACGTGATGCCCTGATACATGACGCATTGATAATGGATATTCAGCAACTACTGGAAGAGGCTTTGCGCCGCGGCGCAAGCGATGTCCACCTTATGGTTGGAGTTTACCCTACTCTAAGAATTGATGGAAAACTTATACCCATAACCAAAGGCCCTACCTCTACTCCCGATTATATTGAAAAGCTAGTTTTACAGCTTTGCAATCCAGAGCAAAAAGAACTTTTATTAACCAATAAAGAGCTTGATTTTTCTTTTGCACTTGGTGAAGCCGCCCGTTTTCGAGTAAACGCCTTTTATCAAAAAGGTTATATTTCTGCTGCACTTCGTCTGGTACCAAATAAAATTCCGACTATCGAAGAGCTTCACCTACCCAATGTTTTAGCAAATCTTACTAAGCTGCGCCAAGGATTTGTTTTAGTTACCGGGCCGACCGGGCACGGTAAATCAACAACTATTGCTTCATTGATAAATATTATTAACGAGGAAAAAGGCGTGCATATTGTCACGGTTGAAGATCCGATTGAATATGTTTATCCATCCCGAAAATCATTAATAGCTCAGCGTGAAATGCATCTAGATACCCACTCTTGGGAAATTGCTCTTCGCAGCATTTTAAGGCAAGATCCGGATATTGTTTTAATTGGGGAAATGCGCGATTACGAAACTATCGAAGCAGCACTGACTATTGCTGAAACTGGACACTTAGTATTTGCTACCCTTCATACAAATAGCGCTTCCCAGACACTGGATCGGGTAGTAGGAGTATTTCCCGAGCATCGTCAGGAGCAGGTTAGAATGCAGCTTTCCAATGTTTTGGAGGCAGTTCTTTCAATGCGGCTTTTACCGGCTGCCAAAGGCGGCCGTTATCCGGCGATTGAGGTTTTGCTCGCTACTCCAGCGGTGAAAAATATTATTCGGGAAGGCAAAAGCCATCTTATTGATAATGTCATTCTTACCTCATCAAGTGTTGGTATGACTACTTTAGAGACATCGCTGGCGTCTTTAGTTCGCGCTGGTCATGTAACTTTGGAAGTGGCGCTTTCTTACAGTCTACGGCCGCAGGAACTAATGAGAGAGGTTAAAGGGAAATAAAAGCAAATTTAAGGGTATATGCAGCAGTTTAATTACATTATCAAGGATAAAAAAGGAATATCTCACCAAGGTTTGATTGAAGCCCCAACCGAGCGCGCAGCGGTGGCTATCTTGCATGATAGGGGTTACACCATTATTAAGTTGGAAGAAAAAAAGGTCGGTTTTGCTCTTTCTTCCCTTTTTCAAAAAGTTGGTATTGGTCCCCAATCCCAGTTTACCCGCCAATTAGCAACCATGGTGACTTCCGGTCTCCCGCTTACCGATTCACTGGTGGTTTTACAAAAACAAACTGAAAACGAGAAATTACGTCAAATTATTCAGGAAATTACCGAAGATATTCAAGGCGGTAGCACGTTTTCTTCAGCGCTGGCAAAGCACGGCCAAACTTTTTCAGTAGCTTTTATCAATATTATTAAAGCGGGTGAAGCTTCCGGGACGCTGGATAAGGTTTTGCTGAAATTGGCGGACACTTTGGAAAAAGAAAGAGAGTTTCAAGGGAAAATAAAGGGAGCGATGATTTACCCGATTATTATTACAAGCGCTATGGTTGGAGTAGGTGCTATAGTATTAATTTTTGTCGTGCCGAAACTTGCCGAAGTTTATACAGGCTTAGATATCGCCCTTCCACTACCCACTAGAATATTTATGTTTTTAGGCTACGTTGCTTCCAATTTTTGGTGGCTTATCTTAATTTTATTTGTTGTTGGAATTTACGCGCTGCGCCGCTACCGCAAGACTCCCTCAGGAGGGTTGGTAGTGGACCGAATACTTTTAAAAATTCCGATTTTTGGTAAGCTAAACAGGGATTCCTCATTAACTGAATTTACGAGAACCCTGGGAGCGCTGGTTGGCGCCGGTGTGCCGATACTTGAAGCCTTAAAAATTGCCGGAGAAACCGCGACCAACGCTCTGCACCGCGCCGCGGTAGTACGAGTTTCCACTATAGTGGAAAAAGGAGCCACTTTATCTACAGCTTTAGGCAACGAAGAAATGTTTCCGGCAATTATTCCCCAAATGGTGAGTGTCGGCGAAGAAACCGGTAAAATGGACGAAGTTCTTTCTAAAGTTGCGGCGTTCTTTGAAATGGAGGTGGATCAAGAAGTACAGACTCTTACCACGGCGCTTGAGCCAATAATTATGATAATTCTTGGTATCGGGGTAGCACTTCTCATGATTTCGATTATCATGCCGATTTACTCTATCACCCAAGCGTTCTAACATTCAATGAGACAAATGCCAAAGCTCAAATGCCAAAAGAAACTTGAAGCCCAAAGTTCAAAATTTGGATTTTGGTTTTTAAGCATTGATTTGACATTTGTATTTTGTAATTTGGGAGTCTAACCTGTAAATGCTGCTATTGTTGATTCTCTTCTTCGTTTTTGGAATATCGGTTGGTTCTTTTTTAAACGTAGTCGCCTACCGTAGTATTCACGGCGGATCGGTGTTTATTGGAAATTCTGTATGCCCAAAATGCCGTCATAAATTATTTCCCGTTGATCTTGTACCGGTTGTAAGCTATCTTCTATTAGGAGGGTCGTGCCGGTACTGCAAAAAGAAAATTTCTCCTCAATATCCGCTTGTTGAAGTTGCTACTGGTATTCTTTTCGCTTTAGCGTTCTATGTGTGGTCAAGCAGTGCTGGGTATCAATTATCAAGCCTGCCTGCCGGTGAGGCGGGTTTCCTATATAAGGATTTGTTTGGTCTCATCTATTTATTGTTTGTGGTTAGCGTGTTAATTGTTCTATTTGCCACTGATATTGTTGATGGCTTGTTGCCGAATAGCATTGTTTTGCCTGCCATAGCCGCTGTAGCGGTTTTTAAGCTGGGTTTTTTGCTTTTTTCAGACTCAGTCTCAGTTTCAAGTCTTGCAATGGATCTAACGGCTAGCTTCCTAGTGGCTAGTACCTTCCTCGCTATTGTTTACTTTTCCGGTGAAAAAGCGCTTGGCGGTGGGGATGTAAAATTGGTCTTTTTAATCGGTTTGGCATTGGGATGGTTAAATTTCCTGTTAGCCTTGTTTTTAGGCTTCTTGACAGGGGGCTTTGTGGCTGTTATGCTTATAATAACAGGGAAAAAGCGGTTCGGGCAGACAGTTGCCTTGGGTCCGTTTTTAACCTTCGGGGCGCTACTCGCCCTGTTCTGGGGGCACGAGATTTTAGACCTTTACTTAAAAGCGATTCTTTAAGTATGAGTAACTTATAATATAACTTGTTACTTGTTACTTTTAGCACTTGATACATGATATATATCTTAAACATTCGAGGGGAGGTGAGAAATAAGTGATTAGTAAACTTAAATCTCATCTAAGAAAAGAAAAAGGATTTACCCTTATCGAACTTCTTATCGTCATCGCGATTATTGCCATTTTGGTGGTGGTTGTGATTGTGGCTATTAATCCTGTACAAAGGCTTCGGGACGCTGCTGATAGAAGGGCCTCGTCAAATGTTAGATCGGCTGGTACACTTATTGAGGCTTGTATTACTTCAGCATTATCGGCAACGCCTACTGGAACTCTTGCTGATTGTGATGATATAGCCGGTGTGAATGCAACTGGTCAGGGTAATGTTCCTACGTCCGTTGCTATTTCAGCGAACGCTGGTGTAACCAATGTCTGTTCAATCCAAGAAGGCGCCACTGGTAGGTGGTTTAGATTCCAACACGTCACAGGCGAGGTGGGACCAGTAATTGTTCAGGCGGCAAATCCTGGTTGCCCGTAATACCAAAGCAAGGATGTATGCGGTAACACCCAGATTTAGTAATTGTAGTTGATTAGGCTGGCAAGGAATTAAGTGGAAAATATATGTGGAAAGGAAAAGAAGGTTTCACATTAATAGAACTTTTGGTTGTAGTGGCTATTATCGGTATATTGGTGGTAATAGCACTAGTGGCTATAAATCCAGTGCGGGTTATTCAGAACAGCCGAGATAGCCGCGCCCGAGTGGAATTAAACCAACTAAAGGCTTCGCTTCAACTATACTTTAATGAACGCAGATCGTATCCGGCTGGTTCTGGTGACTTACAACCCGATTATATGCGGGAAGTACCTGCTGACACTACCTACGTTGGTACTAGTAGTTTAGGATCTTGTACGACCGCTGGTCCTACTTTTTGTACCAGCTACGCAGCCTCTCGCGCAATTAATCGCGTAACAGTTGATGATAATACTGCCGCGAGGAAATGTAGTGAGACTGAAATGGAAATAGGCGTTGCAGGTTCGTATTACGCTTGCCCCGATTAAAAAATGTTTCCTTATCCTTTAAATTTAATAAAATCTTCTAAAGGCTTATCCGTAATTTCAATAATAATATTAATTGCATTTATTATTGGGGTTTTAAATCTTTACGCTTACTTTAATCCCGATTTTCAGCTTAGCAAATATACCGTGGTTTACATAATCCGCGATTATAAAGACAAGCAGAAGAAAAAGGATTTGGATAATATTAAAATAGCAGTAGAAAAATATTATAACGAAACGAAACAATATCCGGCTTCTGATGGATGGTGTGGTCGTATTTATTCAGTTTTATATTCAGATGTTAATGAGGCCCTTTCCCCCTATTTTGATGATAAGGGTGTGCCGCAAGACCCTAGTTTCGGTGGAACCGATAAAGATTATTTTTACATAAAATTTGATCGGCGTAGCTATGCTCTGATGGCGGTCCTAGAAAATCCACCGGCTGGTTCCCCTACCTACAACTACGAGGCCTGCCACGATTGGCCGGGCGACGGAGTTTACAATTACAAAATCGAATTCTCCCGCTAACGCTATATTTGAGCCTAAGGGTCAGGCCCTCGTAGCTAAATAATTAGCTTCACTCAGCGAATAATTTTTGGATAGATATTTCTCTTTGGTAATCTATTTGTGAATTGACAAAATCCTGATAGTCCCCTACTGGGTTCTTTCTTGAAAAGTAAGCTAGAATTGGTTTTTTGTCGATAAAGGTCAATTTATCAAGTCCTAAAAAATGCTTATAACTACTCCAAGGATAATCCTCCGGTTTTCGAACAATACCAGCGCTACTTGGATTTAAATGAATGTATCGACTGACATGGACCAAGTACTCGTCAGTTTCTACAAGGACGTGTTTAAAACGGCCTTGCAACAAATGCCCGGTGCGATTATGTTTAAGATTGAAGTAGGTAGCATAAGAAGTCATTAATGATTGCATGAACTTTGATATTGTATGTTGCGATTCCTGTTTTACGAGTAGATGTACATGATTTGGCATTAAAGCAAAGGCTACTATGTTCAAATCAAATTTTTTTGCATATTTGCCTAGATTAAACAAAAATTTTTTATAATCCCGAAGAAAGAGGAAAATATCTTGACTGTTTCCCCTACTTATTAAGTGATAAAAAGAATTTTCTTGGAAGGACCTGGGTTCTCTCATAAATAAATGACGATAAATGAGCTTTAGGGTCTGACCCTTAAACTAAATTCTTACTTAACTAATTTTTAAAGAATAATTGATTGGCTGTCAAGAGTTAATATTCGAACTTAAGGGTCAGACCCTCGAAGCTAAATGTTTCATTTGCGCAGTTGGCGCTTGTTTGATACAGTTATATTAATGCTTGTTTGTAAAGTTCAAAGTTCAAAGCCTTCGACCCGAGCTCAGGCCGAGGGTTTAAGAGTTCAAAACTACGGGGAAAATACTCCTATAAAAAATTTAATTCTTAAACTTGTCTCCAAAAAAGGTTTTACTCTTATCGAACTTTTGGTAGTATTAGCCGTAACTGCTATTTTGGCCGTAGTTATGCTGCCGAACTTCCAAAATTTCGGCCGCCGTCAAGAGGTAAAAAACGTTGCGGCTGAAATGGTAAGCAATCTGCGAAAGTACCAAATTTATGCCCTATCTACCCAGAAAAACCCAACTCAAGTTCCTATTAATACTACTCCCAAAGGTTGTTTTTTTGACGGTCTTACACCAAGTACAACAAGTACAGTTGAATACTACGAAGTGGTTTTTGATATTCCGCCTACCGCCCCCCCATTTAGCTATCGAGCGACTTTACATTGTTTGGTAGGAGATCCACCTGTTACTACTCCAGTTCCTTTGGATTCCATTGAAATGCCAGGGTGGCTTTCCGATATGACTACCAACCCAGTTTGTAATGAGCCGATTATTAGATTCCGTCCTTTAAATCAAGACACAGTAGTAATGTGTGGACCTGCCGCCGCACCAACTACTTATAACAGAATGACATTTACACTTGGAAGCGGCGGAATACAATATAATGTAACTGTAAATGAGTCCGGAGATATTTTTTATGTTGAAGTTCATTAAGGAAAAAAAGGGACAAACACTTTTGGAAGTAGTGGTAACTGTGGGTGTAGCATTAGTAATTATTGGTTCACTGGTTACCTTAATGAATGCAAGCAATCGCCGCTCCAATGTCGCGCGCCAAGCCAACCAAGCCTCTAAACTAGCCCAAGAGGGGATAGAAATTGTGAGACACATCCGGGATCGGAATACCGCAGTAGTAGAGGTGGGATCAAGATCCCCCACTAGTTCATGTACTAACACAACTAAGTGTTCGTTTAATGAGTTGTATGGATATAACCAAACGGATCCCACTCCTGCTTGTTTCCCAATAACTCTCGATCAGTTATTACCGCCAGGTAATCAATGTGAATATGCTACTACTCCCTTACTTGATATATTCACTAGGGAAATTCAAATCTCGGATGGTAATGGTGGTGCAGCTTGTGCGGACGACGCTGTTTTAGATTGGAGTGCATCCAAACAAGTTACCGTAGTTGTTAGCTGGGAATCTCCAAGCGGTCATCAAACTAGGACAGCTACTACTTGTCTTACTACATGGCAGGATTAAAGGAATAATATGAAAAACAAAGGCTTTACTTTAATAGAACTTTTAGTAACTACAGCGGTTATTAGTATTTTAGGAGTGACGAGCGCCGTGATAATCTCTTCAATTCTTCGTTCCCAAAATAAAACCGCGGTGATAAATGAAGTGCGCCAAAACGGTGATTATGTAATAAGCAGGTTCGAACGCGATGTAAAGCAGGCAGAGTCAATTTGCAGAACTCAGCCTTCTGTTCCTCCGACATGCGATGGGATTACAGGCGCACCAAATCCCAATTCAATTGACCTTTTGCCCGGCCCGACAATTTGGGCTTGTAATGGAGTGGAACTTCTGCGGAATGGTGTGACAATGTTAAATCAGGATACAGAAAATGGTGTATCAGTGGAAACGTGCAGTTTTACAGTTTCTCCTAGTGCCGGTTCAAGCGGTACACAGATCGTAAAATTGGATTTTAGATTGAGACAGAGATCTGATTTGGGAACCCAGGAGTTTAGAATAAGCGAGCCATTTTCCGTGACGGCTGGTACGAGACCACAAAATTAAGATGAAAATCGAAATTTTATTTGCTTGACAGCAATGGGTGTTCACTAGTAAACTAGATTTAAAGGGCATTTTTAAGATGAACCTGCCAAAGAATTATATAAAAAGTCCGCAAGGTCAAATATTAGTTTTATTTCTTTTGATTTTAGTAGTTTCTTTAGCAATTATTATTTCGATTTCCTCGCGCGCAATTACCAATGTTCGTCTTACCACCACTACCGATGAAAGCAACCGCGCCTACTATGCCGCCGAAGCTGCGGTAGAACAGGCTTTACACGAACAGCACGATTTTGCACATACAGGATTACCAATTGCTGTAAAAGTTAATTTTGATGATATTCGTACCAGTGCCCACGCTGAAGAAGTAGGCGATGGTTTTGCTCCAAACCCATTCGTATTTCAAGGAGTAGTTGCTAAGGATGACGTGGTCCAGGCAAATTTACTTACTAATTTTTATGACCTAGATAGTCGTTCTGCGGTTATCGGTTTAGTTGTTTATTGGGGTGAAGTGGGAGCAGCTGAAATATCCGCGGCTGAGGTTTCAGTAGTTACTTATAATGGTAGCGCATGGGGTATAACTAAAATTGCATTAGATCCAGATACTACTCGTGGTACGACAACAAATTTTTGCCGAGGGTCCGATGTAGATACATCCCCGACAACAGTCGAAGGAAGATTATTTAATTATCATGCGCACATTATTTTTTCTGGAAGTGAGTCATGCAATACACTTACCGTAAATCCGCTTAATACATCGGTCTTAGCACGGGTAAGGACTTTATATAGTCAGTCCCCAATCGCAATCGAGTTTACTCTACCGGTTGGAGGGGCGCCTCCCCGTCAGGGAACAATAATCGAATCAACCGGAGAAACCGCGTCTGGTGTTACTCGAAAACTTCGTGTTGAAAAGCTCTACCCCGCTCTTCCGGCGATTTTTGATTACGTCCTCTTTAGCGGCACTGATATTACAAAATGAATCTCCGAGGGCTAAAAGCTCTCGGTTTCTTCCATAAAAGGAAGCTTCTTTTCTCCTACCCTTCGTTCCGTGTTGGCATTCATCCGTCCCGATAATCGGGACGGTTTATCTGCCAGAGAAAATAAATCCTAAATTCCAAACTTTAAATCCCAAAACCTAGTGGCTATTTTCTAGAATCTATTATGTTGGGGTCTTGTCAGATAATTTAGCCTTGTGTTACTATAATATCTAGAGGTATATATGCCTGCCCTTAATCATTTTGGTTTAGATATCGGAAGTCACAGTATAAAAGCAGTTCAACTGTCGGGTTCTGCAGAACAACCCGTTTTTGTTACTGCTGGGCAGGTACAGACCAGCCCAGAATCTTCCAGCGAAGACACCGAAAAAGCGATTCAAAGCCTAGCATCTTCAATTAAAACCCTCTGTAAAGAAGCCCAAATAAGTACTAATAAAGTGGTAACTGCTCTTCCGGAATCGCAGGTTTTTACCCGAGTAATCGAATTACCAACCCTAAACCAGGCAGAAGTGCGTAACGCTATTACTTGGGAAGCTGAACAATACGTTCCAATTCCCCTTTCGGAGGTAAGGCTTGATTGGCAGGTTTTGGGCAAGAATAAAGAGGGTGATAAAGTCGAAGTTTTATTAGTAGCCGCTCCAAACGCTTTGATAGAGCGCACTATAAATATTTTAAAAGCAGCTGGTCTTAGTGTTTTTGGTTTGGAAACTGAAATAACGGCAGTGGTCCGCTCACTGGTGCAAAGAAATGAGGATGCCCCATCTACGATGGTTGTTAGCATTGGTGCTTCGACCACCGATTTAAGTATTGTATCGGTTGGTAGAATTAGTTTTACCCGCTCCATACCAACTGGCGGGCTGGCTTTGGCTCGCGGTGTTGCTCAAGAGCTAGGTTTTGAAATTGATCAGGCTACTGAATATATGAAAACTTATGGTCTAGATTCCTCATCGCTAGAAGGTAAAGTAATGCAGGCGATTAAACCTATTTTTGATGTGATTGTAAATGAAATCAGAAGGTCTTTGGCTTATTATTCTACAAAACATGCGGATTTACCGGTAAAGCGGATTATAGTCACCGGCGGTACGGCAAAATTACCGGGAATTGTGGTTTATTTGGCGGAAAGTCTTGGTTTGGAAGTGCAGATTGGGAATCCTTGGGAGCGAATTTCTCTTCCAAGACCAATAGCGGCTAAACTTGCCGAAGATTCCACTTCGTATGCGGTAGCGGTTGGACTTGCTTTGAAACCGGCCGGAAAATAGTGTATATTTATATAAGAGGGTAAAATGGCAACGGATATAAATTTTCTTCCAGAAGTAGTTGAATCAGAGGTTAAAAAAGGAGTTTATAAGCGTAAAGTAAATGTGCTGGCTCTTATCTCCCTACTGGTAGTCGGTGCTATCTTGATCGCTTTTTTTGCTTATCAGCTTTCGCTTAGTCTTTTACTAAATACTACCAATTCCCGTATTGAAAAAAATCTCGATAAAATAAAAGGCCAGATTAATAAAGAGATAAATCATCGCGCCTTGGTCGCTAAGCTAAATATTGCGCATGATTTTTACAACTCGCGTAATAATTTTTCCGATGGAGTTGATAAATTACGTACAATTGTAACTGATTCGGGCGCAACATTAAAAATGGCCGATTTCAATAAGGAAGGTATTATGAAAATTACCCTTGAGGCTAACAACTCCGATATATTTAACAAATTAGTAACCAGCATAACCGATACATCCTTAAAGAATATTTTCAATAATATTCAAATAGTTTCTTTAACTAAATCGGAAATTGATAAACCTTATTCATTTACGATTGATTTTAAATATCAAAATAATAAAAAGCTCGAGAATGTTTCTAAAGAAAACGGGGATGAAGAATGAAAAGAACTGATTTTACTTTTATAAAAGCTTATGTAGTGCCTTTTCTGGTATTCATAATAATTGTTTTAATGGTGCCTTTGTTTATAATGCCCCAAATTGAAAGTTTTAAAAATAAAAATAATGAAGTTAAAAATGCCCAGAAAAGATTAGATGCCATAAATACAAAATTGGAGGCCCTTAATAAAATAGATGAAGAGAAAGAGCGTGATATGCTCTACGACGCGGAAAAATCTGTACCGACGGGTAAGGAAATACCCTCTTTAATAGTGGGCATGAAAGCTCTGTCAGGAAAGTCAGGCCTTTTACAAGAGAGTATGAATATAAAACCCGGTAAGATGGCTTCTGAAAGCGCTACGCGAGCTGCTTCTAAAAATAAAACAGTGGCCAAGCCGGAAAGTAAAGATCGGATTAATTTTAATATCACGCTAGTTGGTAGTTTTGAAAATATTAAAAACTTTTTATTCGATTCCGAGCAGGCAAAGAGGCTTCTTGAAGTAGTTACTTTTAAAGGTTCCCAGCAAGCGGATGCTTCTTACAAATTTGATCTGCAAATTGCAACTCCATTTAAGGAAATGAAGAGCAAGGGTGATATTGTCAGCCAATCGTTACCCAGTCTTTCCGATATAAATAAAAAAACTCTTGGTTTTATAAAAAAATTATTGGATTACGTTACTTCAGTTATTCCTACCGTACCTACCGGTGTTGAAGATCCGTTTAAATAAGTAAGTCGGGCCGTTTCTTTCGGGTTTTTATAAGGGATTGTTCTGTTCTCCATTTTTCGATTTGTTTGTGATTTCCGGATAGCAATACCTTAGGTACGTTTTCTCCGGCAAAAATTTCCGGCCTGGTGAAAGAGGGGTAATCGAGAGTTGAAACTTTTTTCCCATCAATTAAAACTTCGGAAAATGATTCCGAGATTAGAGATTCTTTTTTTCCTAGAAAACCAGGGATTAAGCGCGAGATTGTTTCAATTAAGACTAGCGCCGCCGCTTCTCCCCCATTTAAAACGTAGTCTCCGATTGAAATTTCTTCATTCACAAAAAGCTCTTTAAAGCGCTCATCAATACCTTCATAATGGCCACATATTAAAATAACCCACGATTTCTCGGCTAATTTTATTGCACGCCTTTGCTTTAAAGGTATTCCGGAGGGGTCTAAGGAAATTACATAAGGAGGTTTTTTTAACTTGAATTTATTTTTAACAGTATCGACGGTGTTTTTTAATGCACACTGTAAAATATCAGCGCGTAGCACCATCCCCGGGCCGCCCCCAAATGGCCGATCATCCACTTGTTTATGTCGGCCTTTTCCAAATTTACGAATGTCCCATATTCCTATATCAATTATTTTATTTTTTATTCCTTTAGAAAGAAGGCTATTGCGAAAGGGACTTTCAAAATAATCGGGGAAAATGGTTAGAATATCAAATCGTATATTAGAGGGTTGGTTATTAAGTGTCATGTATCAAGTGTTTGGGTTGGGGTTTTTTCTGTGAGTTCCAAAAAGACTCTTTGGCCATTTTTAATGGCTTTTATTCTTAGTAATGTCCGAATAGACTTAATTATTCTTCCATTCTTACCGATTATTTTGCCCATATCTAAATTTGCTACTGTCAACAAAATATTTGTATTTCCTTCCTCTTCTTTTTCCTCGATTACTACTTCTTCGGGTTTTTCAACTATATTTTTAACTAGAAACTCGGTTAATTTTTTCATAGCGTTTGAATAAATCTGCAACCGCTTTGGTTGTTACTGCTCCAACACCGGACCAGTGAGTATACCGATCTTTTTTTAGTTCGATTTTAGGTGGATTTGTCATTGGATCATAGTGACCGATAATTTCGGTATATTTACCGTTTCTTTTAGCACTTTCCTCGGCGACTACAACACGATATTTTGGTTTTTTTCTTGTCCCAGTTCGTAAAAGCCTTATCTTTAACATAAGAGAACTAGTTTAAACATTTTGAGTCCAAATTTCAAGTGCTATTCGGGCTGCTTCTTGCTCAGCTAATTGTTTACTAGAACCCCTACCCTCACTGATTTTTTTCTTTCCTAAATATACTCCAGTTAAAAAGGTTTTTTCATGGTCCGGTCCAGTCTCTTTTAATATTTTATAAATCGGGGTAAGTCCTTGTTCTTCTTGCGACCTTTCCTGCAAAAGACTTTTAAAGTCTTTATAGAGCTTTTTTTCAATTATTTCCGAAAGCGGTGGTAAAATATATTTTAAGACAAATTTATTGGTTATTTCTAAACCAGAATCTAAAAACAGTGCCCCGATAAAAGCTTCGAGAGTATTAGCTAAAATATACTGGCGGGTTCTTCCGCCTGTAGATTCCTCACCCTTTGAAAGATATAGAAAAGTTCCAAGATTTAAAGAAGATGATATTTGAGAAAGAATTCGAGCATTTACTAAAGAAGAGCGAAAATTAGTAAGATCCCCCTCAGGATGATCGGGAAATTTTTTATAAAGATATTCAGAAACCAGCATTCCCAGAACGGAATCGCCGAGGAATTCGAGACGTTCATTATGAGGCAACGTTTCTTCTGGATGCTCGTTTAAATAAGATCGATGGATAAAAGCGGTTTTTATTGAGTTTTTATTTTTAAATTTTAAACTTAAGCTTTTTTCCAATTCTTCAATACTTGTTTCCATTTTTTAAATTTCTCCGGTTTGGTCTAATATATAGTTTAAAATGTCTTCCACCGTAGAAAAACTAGAAGAGGCTTGATTTGGAATCTTGATTTTAAATTCTTCTTCAATCTGAGTGTGAAGGTCAGCGATACTTAAAGGATCAGCATTTATATCTTCCTGCAGATGGGAGTTAAGAGTAATTTCGGATTCGTCGACGCCAAGCTTAGATGAAATTAATTTTTTTAATCTACCTAAAATATCTTCGTTCATTTTTCCTCTTTTTTCTGGCTAGTTACTTCTGGCATTAATTGTTTTACCACGGTACCTAATACGCCATTTACAAATTTTGAAGAGTTTTCACCACCGAACTCTTTAGCTAGTTCTACTGCCTCATCAATCGCTACTTTTGGCGGAACATTTTGAGCGATATAAAGTTCAAGTATAGCAATTCGTAAAATCTCCAGATCTACTTTAGCAATTTGATTTATAGGCCATTCAGGGGCGGCAGTTTCAATAATTTTATCGATTACATCCAGATTTTCAGTTACACCTTTAACAATAAATATTGAAAGATCACGATCTATTTTTATCTCCTCTTTACTTTCCGAATCTACCTGAACATAATTTTCTAAGTCTTTCTGAACTATTTCTTCAATATCTGTTGAGTTAAAGCTCCATTCAAAAAGAGCTTGCAATACAGTTATTCTAGCTTGATGACGCGGATCGTCTTTACCTTTCATCTTTGGAAACTTTAGTTACTTTGGTACTTTCCTTTTTCTCAATAAGCCCTTTCCCCCGGTAGTAGCCGCAAGAGGGACAAACCATATGTTTTAGGGAGGGTTTACCGCAATTGGAACAAGTGTTTAAATTCGGCAACGAGTATAATTTATTTGCATTACGTTTGCCGCGGCGCGCTTTTGATATTTTTTTCTTTGGTAGTGCACCCATATGAAGGATATTATATAGGCAAGCCTTCCTCTCGTCAATTCTAATCAGGAGCGACAAAAGCCTGATTATTAATTATCGAGGCTAAATAGGGTATTTTTTTGTAAAGTTTGTTTCCGTAAATTATATTTGCTTCCTTTTTAACCGTTTCAATAAGCTTTAAGTTATTAATATTTGCGATTTTAAAGTTTGGTAAGCCGGCTTGGGCTGTGCCGTAGAGGTTGCCTGGACCTCTCATTTGGAGATCTAATTCTGCAAGCTTTAAACCAATATGATATTTTTCTAAAGCTTTGAGTCTATTAATAACAGACGGGCTGTTACTTTCAGTAAATAATAAGCAATAGGATTGCATGCTACGTCGTCCTACTCGTCCTCGAAGTTGATGCAAAGATGCTAACCCAAATCGCTCTGTTGCTTCGATCATCATAATAGTAGCATTTGGAATATCGAGGCCAACCTCAACAACCGGTGTGGCTACTAAGATATCGATCTTTTTAGATAAAAAATTATTTAAAATTTGTTCTTTCTCTTTTGATTTTAATCTCCCATGAAGAAGTCCCATAGCCAAATCTGGAAAGATTTCTTTCTTTAGCCTCTCATATTCTGCTGTAGCTGCTTTGGCACTCGACAAGGTCTCACTTGGTTCAATTAGCGGGCAAATTATGAAAGCCTGCTCACCTTCTGATATATGCTTTCCGATGAATTGATAAGCGGTGTTTCTTTTTTCGGGCGGTACAACATAGGTTTTTACCGGCAACCTTCCGGAAGGTAACATGTCTATTACGGATATATCTAAATCTCCATAAAATGTTAGTGCTAAACTGCGTGGAATTGGAGTAGCGGTCATAGTGAGAACATGGGCAGATACTCCTTTATTTCTAAGAAGAGCTCGTTGGGTTACCCCAAACCGGTGTTGTTCATCTACAATTACAAAAGCCAAATTTTTAAAAATTACTCCTTTTGAAAGTAGGGCATGCGTACCAACAATAATATCAAAGGCGGCGTCCCCCTCCTTTTTACCGGCAGTTCTAATAGCAATTTTTATATTATAAGCGCTTAAAATGCTCTTAATGGTGTTGTAGTGCTGAATTGCTAATATTTCGGTTGGTGCCATAAATGCTACCTGATAACCATTGAGAATAACATTGTAGGCGGCTAGGGCAGCCACAACGGTTTTACCAGATCCGACATCTCCTTGAAGCAGTCTATTCATCGGTTTATCTTTTGAAAAATCATTTAGAATATCTTTTAAAACGCCCTTTTGAGAATTAGTAAGTTCAAAAGGAAGAGCTGAAATTAGTTTTAAAATATCTTCTTGAAAAATAGAAAGTTTAGTTACCGTTTGGTTTTTATGCCAAGTTTCCTTTCTAGCTAATACTTGAATAAGAACTGCTAATAATTCATCAAAGGATAATCGCTTTTTAGCTTTTTCGATTTGTATTTCGTTTTTTGGCGAATGAATTACCCGTAAAGCTTGGCGAATATTTATTAGTTTATTTCGTTTAATTGTATCCAAAGGAAGCGTCTCTTCGATTTTTGGTAGAAGAGTTGGTAGTAACTCTCCAATTTTTATTCGGAACCATCTCGAACTTATTCCGGCTGTTTCTGGATAAACGGGTACCAAACCTTGGGTATGAAGTAATTTTGAGCTTTTTTTGGTGTCGGCTATTTCATAATCGGGATTAATGAAGCTTTCTTTATTAGAAAAAAGATCAACTTTTCCTGCGAGACTTATTTTTGTTCCAACCAAAATCGTTTTAGTTAAAAAAGGTTGGTTGAACCAAACCGTTTCGATTGAAGCAGTGCGGTCGTTGATTGTAGCTAAAGTGAGGTATTTGCCGTATCTTGTTCTAATATTATGAATTTGTAAAATTGTACCAATAATCGAAGATGTCTCCCCTACCCTTATATCGCAGATCTTTTTACTTTTACCTAAATTTTCATACCTAAAAGGGAAATGATACAGCAAGTCACCGATTGTCTCTAAATTTAATTTTTTTAATTTTCTATGAATATACGGACCTACCTTTGAGGTTTGGGTTAAGGGTGTATTTAAATCCATTCGCGATTATTTAAGGTTGGTACCTAACAACAAAGGGAAAATCACTAATCCTACTATCACAAGTATGGTGATTATTATCCAGATCCAACGCTTATTTTTTAAAGATTCCATAATTATCCTTTATAAATTACCTTTAGAGCCTTTAATTTCCCAACTTTCAAATAAATTTCATTTTCAACCAAAATTTCCTCATTTAAGTCGGTAATTTTTTTATCGAGGGTTTCTACCCCTCCTTGGGCAACTAGCCTTTTGGCTTCATTGCGGCTGCTAACCAAATTAGATTTTACTAAAAGATCAATAATATTAATATTTTTTTGATTCGATTGAAAAATAATTGGTGTAATTAATCCCCTTTTTTGAAAAACTCTTTCAAATTCCGCTTTTGCGTCAGTTGCTTTTGATTTTCCGTGGTATATTTTTACGAGTTCATAAGCAAGTTCAAGTTTTGGCTCCATGGGATTGATAGCCTTTGTTTTGAGAAGCTCCCCAATCTTATTAATCTCGTTCAAATCAACGGCGGTTAAAAGTGTAAAATATTTTACGATCAGATCGTCTGTAATGGACATAATTTTGCCAAACATTTGGTTAGGGCTCTCGTTGAGGTCTACCGTGTTATCAAAGCTTTTACTCATCTTTCTACCATCGGTTCCTTCGATAAGGGGTACGGTTAGAACAAATTTTTCTTTTTTCTTGTAAATATCCATAAATTCTCTACCAAGTAGCATATTAAAAGTCTGGTCCGTGCCCCCGACCTCCATATCAGTATCAATGGCGACACTATCATAGCCTTGTAAGATTGGATATAAAAACTCAGAGGCAGCGATCGGCCGTCTTTTTTCTATGCGTTTTTTGAACATATCTCTCTCGAGAAGTTGTTGGACCGTAAAATGCGAAAGCATTTCTAGTATTTCTCCTGCCTTTACTTTATCCCACCAATCCGAGTTAAAAACAATTTCCGGCGGGTTTATTTTGAAGTCTAGGATTTTCTCCGTGAGTGATTTATAAGAGGAAGAGTTTTCCAAGACCTGCTGACGTGTTAGGGTTTTGCGTTGACTATCTTTTCCCGAAGGGTCCCCTACCATTCCAGTGAAATCACCAAAAACTAAAATTATTTTATGTCCCAATTTTTGAAAATCCGCTAATTTTCTTAAGATAATAGAATGGCCCAAGTGAATATTTGGACTAGTTGGGTCTATCCCGTTGTAGATTCTCAGTTTTTTGGTGCGAAGTTTTTTTAAAAGCCGTTCTTTCGACGGGTATATAGAATCAACCCCGCGAGAAAGTGATTCTTCCAGGCTAGCCATATCTTTTTTATATTATCGTCTTTTATGGTAAAATACAACTTACAAAAATATGAGCCCTTCATTTATAGCGATTCCTTCTCGAGTTGGTCAAATTTTGAAGAGAAGGAAATCACGGCGTTTTAAGTTAAAAATTATTTACAGCCTTGTGGCCTTTGGGTTTGTATCTTTTATAGCCCTTTTAGTTGGGGTAACTTTAGTTTTTGGATTTTTTGCCCGTAATTTACCGTCACCCAATAAACTTTCCGAAAAAAATTTTGAACAATCGACTAAAATTTATGACCGAAATGGTGTCCTTCTTTACAATATTTATGGTGAACAGAATCGCACTCTTGTCACTTTAGATAAAATTCCAAAAGACCTAAAAAACGCTACAATTGCTATCGAAGATAAAAATTTCTACAAGCATAAAGGTTTTGATATGTGGGCTATTTTTCGAGTTGTTAGTCAGTTTATTTTTGAACATCGCATTACCGGAGGTTCTACACTCACCCAACAATTAGTTAAGAATGCACTTCTTACCCCGGAGCGGACAATAACTCGTAAAATCAAAGAGTTTATGCTGGCAATCCAAATTGAGCGTCGCTATAGCAAAGATCAAATCCTTCAAATTTACATGAATGAAATTCCCTATGGAGGGACGGCCTGGGGTGCCGAAGCAGCATCCAACCAATATTTTGGTAAACATGTTTGGGAACTAAATCTTGTAGAAAGCGCCGTTTTAGCCGGACTTCCTCAAAAACCAACTGTATACTCACCGTTTGGCAGCAATCCCGACGCTTTTAAAGAAAGAACTAAAGATGTTTTAAGAAGAATGAGGGAGGATGGTTATTTAACTGCCAAGCAAGAAAAGAAAGCCATTGCTGAATTACCAAATGTAAAATTTGCATCTTTTGGCCAGAATATAAAAGCCCCGCATTTTTCTATATATGTAAAAAACTATCTTGAAGAAAAATATGGTACTAAGCTTGTTCAAGAAGGTGGTTTGCAGGTGACGACTACACTGGACATTAGTCTTCAGGATATGACCGAGCAGATGGTGAGAGCACAAGTCGAAAAAGAAAAAGCAATACATGTGGGCAATGGAGCTGCCATAATTCAAAACTCGAAAACCGGTGAGATGTTAGCTTGGGTAGGATCAAAAAATTATTTTGCTGAAGATATCCCTGGAAATTATGATGTCGTCTCTCAAGCCCTACGTCAACCTGGCAGCGCATTAAAACCGTTTGTGTATCTTACCGGGTTTAAAAAAGGTTATACACCGGCGACAATGTTTTTGGATATACCAACTGATTTTGGAGGATATCGGCCAACAAATTATTCCGGCGGTTATTTTGGTCCTACTCCGGTTAGGAATGCAATTGGAAGCTCCTTAAATATTCCAGCCGTAAAAATGTTAGCCGTTGCTGGTCTGGAAGATACTATTGGAACCTTAAAAGATTTCGGAATAACGACTTTAAATAATCCGTCTCAATATGGACTTTCTCTTACTTTAGGCGGCGGCGCAATAAAACTAATTGAATTGACGACCGCCTATTCGATGTTGGGTAATGGCGGCAAACAAATTTCTCCCGTGGTAGTGTTAAAAGTAACTGATGCTAAAGGTAGGGTTTTGGAAGAATTTAAGGCTCCAAAACAGCAAAAACAAGTAGCTGACCCAGCTAATGTTTATCTTATGCAGAATATTCTAGCCGATAAAGCTGCAAAAGCCGCCTTTGGTATTTGGGCCAACCGACTTAATTTCCGACCAGATATTGCTTCAAAAACAGGTACGAGTGAGGCTTTTCGTGACAACTGGGCTTTTGGAACATCCCCAAGCTATACGGTTGGAGTATGGGTAGGAAATAATGATAATTCCCCTATGGGACCGCGCTTTGCTTCAGGAGTAACCGGGGCAGCACCAATTTTTTACGAAGTAGGATCCAGACTATTTCAAGGAAAAAAAGTTGAAGAGTGGGTTAGGCCGGATGATGTAGTAACCGCGGAGGTTGATGCTCTTTCCGGTATGAAACCGGGAAAATATACCGTAGCTAAAAAAACTGAAGTATTCGCAAAGTGGCAAGTGCCTAGTCAAGAAGACGATATGCATAAGCAAATAAGAATATGTAAACCAACTGGTCTCTTGGCGAACTCATCCTGCGAAGCAGCTGGTTTAGCGGAAACTAGAGCATATATTGTAATGTACGATCCTTATACAAAGATATTTAACCCAGGTTTTCGCCAATGCTCCCCTTCCCCTTGCCCCCCAACAGAAACGGACACAAATATTTATACACCAAGTTCTGATACACTAACTGTGTCTATTACCTCTCCGATCGATGGGCAAACAGTATCTGCTAATTTCACAGTTAATGCGCAGGTAGCCGGTCCCCATCAAATAATCGCTGTCGAGTTTAGGTTGGAGGGTGTATTGAAATGTACAGTCCACAATTTACCGTATAGCTGCTCGATGTCATGGCCGGGGCCGTACGGACCCGCACCACCACGCACAATAAAGGTTAAGGCTTATGATAGTTCAGGAGATTCAAAAGAGGAATCAATCAATGTAAAAATTACCGGTCCTCCGTAGGATTTACAGCTGTCCTAATTTTCGCTCCTATTCCCTCCAACTGTTTTATGATTGAATTTCTGATTATTTCGATATCTTCCTTATTCAAAGTGTGTTTTGGATCGTAATATTCCACCCCGATTAATATAGAACGTTTGCCGGAAATTACCGTATCTTCCAAAAGTTCGGCACTAAAGTAGTGTTTGGAAGCACCTTTTTGTATCGCCTGTTTAATAGTAATATAAGACGCGTCAGGCGGTAAAAATAATGAAATATTTTCTTTAACTGTAGGGAAGTTTGGGATCGGTTTGTAGTTGGTAGAGCTAATATTTAAAATTAATTTTTCAAAATCTAATTCAAACCCACAAGATGGTCTTTTGATATTAAACTTAGATAAAATATCCCCATTAAAAAAGTTAAAATGCCCAATTTGATTATTTTTCACATAAATATCTATTTTATTTTTGTCTTCTTTATCAAAACTAACTCCCTTTATATTTAATTTGTTTAGTATTGTTTCTAATATCCCTTTTAAATAACCAAAACTATAATTTAAGGCTAAAACCCCAATTTTAAAAGGTTGCCTGGGTAAGCCATCCTCCTGCATCTTTTTTTCAAATGTCCTACCAATTTCAAAAAGAATAAATTTATTAAAATTATCTTGATTCAATCGTGTACTAGAGAGTAGTCCAATAAAAAGACTTGGTCTTAAATATTCGAAGTCTTTAACTAGTGGATTAGATACTTTTAGGCAATCCGTAGTTTTGAAACCTAAATCTTCAATTTGTTTGGAGCTAACAAGGGTATTTGTATAAATTTCTTTTAAACCTAAACCTTCTAAAATATTCTTTAACTTCTGCTGATAACTTTCTTCAGAATAATTTTTTGTTGGCAATTTTCCGCTCGGTAAAGTTTTTGGGAATTTATTATAACCATAAAGACGACCAATTTCTTCTGTCAAATCGGTTGGGTTAGTAATATCGGTACGAAACGAAGGAATACCGACTATTATTTGATCCTTATCAATGCAAGTAGAAAATCCTAATCTTTCTAAAAGATTAATAGTTTTGTCTTTTGTGATTCTAATGCCTAAGATTTTATTTATTAAACTTATTGGAAATTTTATTGTTTTTTCTTTGGGTGGGTAGCCAATACTTTCAATTGGAGAAACTAGTTTCCCTGATGCTAGTGTAGAAAAAAGTTCGGTGGCCCTCTCAAAAGCGTAGCGATGCAGGGCCGGGTCAAGCAGTTTTTCAAAGCGATTGGAAGCTTCTGTACGCAAATTAGTAGCTTGGGAGGTGTGGCGAATTGCCACCGGATTATATACTGGTACGTGTAATATTAAAGTCTTAGTATTAATATCAACTTCGCTATTTTTTCCACCCATAAGTCCTGCTAAATCGATTAATTTTTCACTGTCCTCAATAATAATTGAGCCTTTGGGTAATATTCGTTCCGTATTATCAAGAGTTCTTACGCGTTCCCCTTCTCTGGAAGCTCTTAGGATCAACTTTCCCGTTACTTTGTCATAATCAAAAGCGTGCATTGGTTGACCGGTTTCGAGCATTACATAATTTGTTATATCAATAATATTGTTGAGACTTCTTATGCCGGATTTTTCTAAACGATCCGATAACCAATTTGGTGAAGGACCAATTTTTACATTGTCTATTACACCTAGACTGTAATATGGACAAAGATAGCTCTCTTTTACTTCTAAATTAATTAATTTTTCCTTAGAATTTGTTTGAGTGTGGGAAAAAGAAGCCGGTATTTTTAAGATTCGGCTATAAATAGCCGCAATTTCTCTAGCAATACCAATTACAGATAAACAATCTGCTCTGTTCGGAGTTATTTCAAAATTAAAAATAACATCCTCTTTAGTTTTTTCTATTTTTTCCACTTTTGTACCGGAAAATAGAAGGTCTTCGGCCAATTTTTCAGGCGGTTCTTTTATTTCCACATATTCTCTTAACCAAGAAACGGGTAATTTCATAGTTTTAGAATTGGTTCAAAAAGCGAATGTCGTTATTATATAAAATTCGAATATCGCCTATTCCGTATTTAAGCATAGCTAACCGGTCAGGACCCATACCGAAAGCCCAACCGCGATATTTATTTGGGTTAATACCTCCGTTTTCTAATACCTTTGGGTGTACCATTCCTGCTCCTAATATTTCTAGCCAACCTTTGCGGGGAAAATCCACCTCTATTTCAATTGAAGGTTCGGTGTAAGGAAAGAAGTGACCGTAGACTCTTGTTTTCATACTCTCATCAAAAAATCTTTTTACAAAATATTCCAAACTTCCTAAAAGATCTGTCATTTTTGACGATTCGTCCACCAAAAGTCCCTCAACCTGATAAAAAGTTGGTGTATGTGTTGAATCAGGCATATCACGACGGTAACATCGTCCCGGAAATAAAACACGAATTGGCGGTTTGTGATTTTCCATATAACGAACCTGCATGTTAGAAGTATGAGTTCTTAAAAGAAGGTCTTTATCTAAGTAATAGGTTTGTTGAACATCTCTTGCGGGATGTTCTGGAGGCATATTTAGTTTTTGAAAATTATATTGGTCAAGTTCTACCTCTGGTCCATCCACCCAAGTAAAGCCTAGTGAATGAAATATTTCTTTAATTTCTTCAATTACTGAGGTGAGAGGATGCAGACTACCGCTTTCTATTCTTTCTCCTGGGGCTGTAAAATCAAAATTTACCTTTTCAGCCTCTTTTTTAGATGATTTTGTTACATCTGTTAGCGCTTCTTCGATTTTATTTTTAACTTCTCTTATTTTTGTACCAAATCCTGCCTTTTCAATAGACGCTAATTCGGGGATTTTCTTGGTAATAGTTGTTAAAATCCCTTGATTTCTGCCTAAATATTTTATTCTTAGATGTTCAATTTCCTCTTGTTTGCTTATTTGCTTAATTTCGTCTAAAGCTTCATTTAATATTTTATTTAAATCTATTTTCATAAAATTATTGTAGATTTGTAATTAAAATCATTTTAACATACCAGGATGAAGCTTAAAAGTGAGGTTAAAAAAAATTAGCCCTGAGATGGGAAGCTCACGCCTGCCCTACATGAGCTCCCCTGCTTAGGGCTAATTAATAAGCATAATTTTAGCATAAATTAACAATATTGTCAAGACTATGGGTTCTAGTATAATTGTGCCTATGGGTTATTTAGTTGTTTTTTTGATAATTTCTTTGAAGATTTGAGGATCGGAAATTGCAATATCAGATAATATTTTTCGATCAATTTGAATATTAGTATCTTTTAAGCTTTTGATAAACCTACTATAAGTAATTCCTTCTGTTCGTAAGGCAGCGTTAATTACTACAATCCAAAGCCGTCTTTTTTGAATTTTTCTTTGTTTCCTTCCGGAAAATGCATATTCCCCAGCATGCATTACAGCTTCTTTGGCGGTCCGAACCAATTTACTCTTAGAACCTCGGTAACCTTTGGCCAATTTTAATATTTTTTTATGCTTTTTACTTTTAGAAAATCCTTTTTTAATTCTAGTCATTTAAAGCCCGATTAATTTTTTTAGTTTTTTACTTAAACTTTTAAATAATTCTTGTGGTTCCTTTTGACGTCTTAACCTCGACGCACTTTTTTTAGTTTTTAAATGCGAAGAATAAGCATGACCACGAAGAAGTTTACCGCTAGAGGTTATTTTAAACCGCTTTTTTATTGTTTTCCTTGTTTTTTGTTTCATTTGCTTTATTACCAAGTCTTATTGGTTTTAAACTTAAAATAAGAGCACGTCCAAACCATTTTGGTTCACTATCTTTTTCACCAATATCAGCAAGTTTAATTAAAGCCTTATCTAATACTTTGAAGCCTAGTTCTGGATGGGCTAGTTCTCTACCCGCAAATTTAATAGTAAATTTAACTCTATCCCCAGATTTAAGAAATTTCCGTGCTTGTTCGGTTCTAACTATTAAATCGTGTTCGCTTATTAATGGCCCAAGCCATATTTCTTTAGTGTCTACTTCTTTGGTTTTCTTTTTTGTTTCTTTTTCTCGTTTACTTTCTTCGTATTTAAATTTTTTAAAATCAATAATTTTTACAACGGGAGGTTTTGCAGTTGAAGCTATTTCAACTAGATCAAGCTCAACTGATCTTGCTCTGTTTAGAGCTTCTTCCCTAGTCATAACTCCAATTTGTTTACCCTTTTCGTCTAGAACGCGAACTTCTTTTGCTACAATATTTTGATTTAGACGATAATATTTTCCTATTGGAGTTCTCCTCTTAATAACCTATCCAGTTTTATTTTGCTTATTGCGCCATCTCTTAATATTTTATACGAACCTTTTCTTAAATCAACAATTGTTGATTGTATTTCTGACATTTTTTGGTAACCGGATAATTTATTAATATCGATTTTATAGTCTACCAAAGCTAAAAGCTTCTTGTCAATTTCTTTGAAAGTTATAGGCGCTTTTTCACTATAAAAATTGGCGCTTGGAGCCAAAATCGGCTCATCAATCATCTTAATTATTTTTTGTAACGGCGACTGTTTTGGAACCCTAATTGCTACAGTATTTTCTTTACTACGGATGATGTTCGGGACAGTTTTTTTAGCTTTAACAACAGCTGTTAGCGGACCGGGCCAAAATTGATTAACAACCCTTCTAGCTTCTTTATTAAAATAGCCGTATTTATAAGCTTGGGTGTTGTTTGAAGATAAAATTAAAGTAGGTTTAGAAACTGGATTTTTCCGGATTTTATAAAGGCGGCGGATGGCATTCTTATTACTTATTAAACAACCTATACCGTAAAGTGTATCTGTAGGAAAAATGACAATACCACCTTTTTTTAGGTAAGCTGCAACTTTTAATAATTCAGCTTTTGTTTTCAACCTCATCTTTTAATCTGGTAATTAAATCGCTAATTGAAACCACTCCTTCGTCTCCTTTTTTTCTCGAACGAATTGCAACTTTCTTTTGTACTTGTTCTCTATCACCAATCACAAGCATGTATGGGATTTTTTGAAGCTGAGCGTTACGGATTTTTGTTTGCATAGTTTCATTTCGGGAATCAATTTCAACCCTAAAATCGTTATCAAAAAGTTGGTTTCGTAAATCTTTGGCATATTGATTGTTTCTTTCAGTAATTGGTATTACAACCGCCTGGATTGGGGAGAGCCAAAGAGGAAATGCCCCAAAGTAATGCTCAGTTAAAATACCAATAAAACGTCCTAAGGCGCCATAAATCACATGGTGTATTACCACAGGTGTTTGTTTTGAACCATTGTTTGCTATGTATTTTAATTTAAATCGTTTCGGTAAGTGGAAATCTAGCTGTACTGTTCCCATTTGCCATTCACGGCCTAAGGAATCTTTCATTAGTATATCAATTTTTGGGCCATAAAAAGCCCCATCGCCTTCCAATATAGAGTATTCTCTTCCACTTTTTTCTAATATATTTTTTAATATAACTTCAGCTTTGTCCCAAACAACCTTTTCTCCCAAATATTTGTCCGGTCTTGTGCCCAATCTTAAACTGTAGCTTAAATTAAATATTGAATAAAATTTGTCAGCTAGTTTTAAAATCTTTTCGTATTCGCCGGCTATCTGTTCTTCAGTAATAAAAATATGTGCATCATCCTGTTGAAATTGTCTTGTCCTGAAAAGCCCGTTCAAAGTACCGGATCTTTCGAAGCGATGTATCTGATCGATATCAGCCAATCTTAGTGGTAGATCTTTGTAACTTCTTTGTTTTGACCCAAACACTATCATGGCATTTGGGCAATTCATTGGTTTAACCCCATATGTTGTTTGCTTATCTACTTGAATTACGAACATATCATCCTTGTAGAATTTCCAATGACCGGAAGTCTCCCACAGTTTTTTCTCGTTTATTAGCGGAGATGAAATTTCGTAATAGTCCTCTTTTAAATAAGTCTTTCGCCAAAAATTTGTTAGAACATTTAATAGAGTTAAACCTTTGGGTAGCCAGTAAGGCATTCCTGGGGCTGTTTCGTGAAACATGAATAATTCCTGTTCTAAGCCAATTTTTTTGTGGTCACGTTTTTTTATTTCCTCTTGTTGTATCAGATGGTTATCAAGCTCTTTTTTAGATGGCCAAACAGTACCATAAATTCTTGTTAGCATCGGGTTGTTTTCCGATCCTCTCCAATAAGAGCCGGCAATGTTTAAAAGTTTAAAACTACCGATTTCTTTAGTTGTTTTTACGTGAGGTCCGCGGCAAAGATCAATAAACTCCCCGAGTTTATAATAGTTAACTTTATTTATCTTTTCTCTCCCAATTTCTTCTAAAGCTTCCTTCTCCATAGAAGTTGATCCGAGTCTATTTATTTGTTCAATTAGTTCTTGTTTGTAGATTTGCCCCCTCCTCTTTTCGAATTTTAACGATTCATCAATACTCATTTCTGTTTGTTCAAAGGAAATACCTTTCCCTGCTATTTCTTTCATTTTCTGTTCGATTTTTAGGAGATCTTCTTCTGTAATTTTTTGAGGAAATTCAAAATCGTAGTAGAAACCATTTTCTATAGCTGGACCGACACCGAATTTTGTTTTTGGCCAAAGCTTTGCTACAGCAGCGGCAAGAAGGTGAGCAGTAGAATGGCGCATGACTAGCAAATTATTTTTCATTTCAAAATAGGTTGCTGGATATCTTGTAGAATACTGCTAAAAAAATCTCCAATAAAAGGGATGTTATGTAATTTGCTTAATATTATTATTACTAAACCGACAACTACAGTGGCACCCAGGACTGTACCAAACCCCCAAGCTAGCCCTCCTAAAAAGTTGTTAAAAATAACTTTACCGGTGGAAATATAGATACGAGTATGCCCCCGCCCAGATGAAACATCAATATATTCGTTGCCTGTCTTTTCTTCTTTTAAATCTTCTTTTGATTCAGCCATTTTTTTAATGGTGGACGGTACAGGATTTGAACCTGTGACCTCTTCGATGTCAACGAAGCGCTCTAGCCAACTGAGCTAACCGTCCTTTTAACGAGTTGACCTAATAGAAATTTCCTTATTTAAATTTGAAACTAATTTATTTTCCGTTTTTAGCGTTTTCGTCTTTTTACCTTCAAAAACCTCATCAATTATACCGTATTTTTTTGCTTCATAGCTAGTCATAAAAAAATCTCGATCAGTATCTTTTTCTATTTGATTGTTAGGTTGTTTTGTTTCCTTGGCGAGTATTTCATTAAGACGTTTTTTTAGCTTTAAAATTTCATTAGCATGAATTTTTATATCTGTAGCTTGACCAGAAATTTCAGTCATTGGTTGATGAATCATTATTTTTGAATTTGGAAGAGCATTTCTTTTACCTTTAGTACCACCCGCTAAAATAATTGCAGCCCCAGACGCTGCCATACCAATACATACCGTAGAAATATCTGGTCTGACGTATTTCATAGTATCATATACTGCTAAGGTTGAATGAACATAACCACCCGGGGAATTAATATAAATGCTTATATCTTTTTCGCTATTTTCGTTTTCAAGGTACAAAAGTTCTGCAATAATAATATTCGCGGTTTCATCGGTTATTGGACCGCCTATAAATATAATTCGATCCTCCAAAAGGCGGCTGTAAATATCATAAGCACGTTCCCCTTGCGGGTCGCGCTTAATAACCATTGGTATTAGTTCCATAGCAGAGCGGATTATATCAAAAAAAACAAAAAAAAGGAAAGGCCCGCACTGCCGATTGTACAGCTGTGCGGGCCGAGTATTCGATAATTGCGTCCGATCTCATCACTAAGACTGCGCTCGCGTGGCAACGGTATTGAGCTTCAGTTGGAGTCTAGTCTCTTGTTCACACAAGCGAGCAAGTTTGTCTTCGTCGCAAGGTTGTCCCCTTCCCTTCCGGTCAGACAGAACCTTGATTCGTTGTTGAACCCCGGAGAGTTGCTCACTGCAGTTGGCGAATTCATCTACATAACGTGCAGCCCGTTCGTTATTGATTTCTACCACGCTGGATCCCCTCTCTCATTAATGGTAGGCTGGACAGCTTCCGAACTCTCTACCGTTATGTTCCTGATCGTACCCTTAAGTGCCTTGCCAAATTGAAGGAAGAAACGCTTTCTCGTTTTCCTCCACGGGTTAGCACCTGGCAGGTATGCGGTCCTATCTCTTCGAGTGAGGCCACAACAGGACCGCCTCTTTTCCTGTCCAGTAGAAAGGAATCTTCAGGGTTATCTAGCCCACCAATTAGATTACAAAGTGCGGTCCATCCCTTCCTCTTTCGACTGTGTGCTCGCTTCTCCTGTTTGCGTATCCGTCTCGGCTCCTGGTTAGCGGGGGTTTTATTTCTTCCGGGCAAAATGACCTCCTCCGTGAGTGTCGGGACTATGTATGTAGAAAGGTGTAGGTATCTGGCCTACAATTTACCTTCCAAATTGGAGGGGGTAGGTTCTCAGCCTGCCTAAGACGCTTTAGTCCCCGAGCGTTTTACTTACCCCGATTTAATCGGGACCCTCCATAAAACTTAAAAACCCCCTTGCGGGGGTTTCTCAAACTGCGCTAAAAGGTGCTTTTACGCCGTTTCCCCCGCGTGAGTGTCGCCTCCGTCAAAAAGGGAGGTGACAACCATCTTGTTAATGAGGGAACAAAAATATTTCATAACCATATTAAATTTTAGATATTAAATGAAAAGCTGTCAAGAGGTTACTTGATTGTTATTGTTCCTGCTAAAGCGCTGATTTCGATTTCTAACTTGGTAAATGCCTTATCAAAATCTGTAGTTTTGTATTCAGAACCTTCTTTCTTAAATCGCGAATCAATGGAAAGATTTTTTATTTTTGAGTCCACTTTTATTTTGGCGGCGATTTCTTTAGGGACTACAACTTCAATACTGGAAGCGCCTGTTTTTAATACAGCTCGGCAAGAATATTGATTGCCAAAAATTAATTTTAAACTTGAAGCTTTTGAATCTATTTCTAAGTAGTCAACCCTTAAATTATTAAGATCGATAGTTCCTTGCGAAGCTCCAGTTTTAAAGATGATTTCTAAGGGAATTTGTTTTGTTAATTTAATATCAACATTATTTTTTAATGAAGAAATAAAGGGCAATGCTGTTTTTTGAGTGTTTTGATTTATCGTAAAAATTGCCCGGTTAAAATTTTCTTCCTTTGTTATTTTTGGTTTTTCAGCCGCTTTACTATAAGAAATTTTGCCTTCAAAGATGTTAAATGACGTATTTTCTTGCGCCTTTAAGTTTATATTTGTGGCTGGTAAATCGATAATTATTTTTGCACGAGTTAGATTACCCGAAGATTCAGCTAACGTTAAATCATCCGTAGCTAACGGATTTTTAGTAAACGGGTTTACAGCGATAAATAACGGGATTAAAAAAATTAAAATGACTAAAATAAATAGAGTCCTTATTGAAATTGAATAACCAATGAGTACTTCAATACCTATTAAAATCAAAATAACCGGCCAGAATTTCCAAAGATTATTCCAAATATCCCAGGGTAGTAATCCAAAGTTGTTTAGTAAAAATATTACTCCCAAAGTAATTAGAATGATCGGAGTAACTTTAAATGTTTTTTTCATTTTTTATATTATGACCATAGGATAATATTTTTGAGCTCTTGTGAATTTTTGGTTTATAAGGTTTTAATCGTATAATTTTAAGACCTTTTAATCTATGTTTTTTTAAATCTTTTTTTAATTCCCAAATCTTTGGTTTTTGGTCGTAACCTAGAGCAATTATACCAGGTTTGTAAGTGCGAATTGTACGGTAATAATTATGAATTCTTGAACCAAGAATCGCTTTATCTACAATTTTAAGTTTTCGAATTTGTTTTACTCTCTCTATGTCACTATGTTTTGGAAGATGTTTTTTTGATTGTAGTACAAATTTATCTCGAGCAACAACTACAATCAGGTAGCAACCTAATTTTTTAGCTTGTTTAAAGAAGCTTATATGTCCGGGATGAATAAAATCGTAAGTTCCAAATACGATTACTTTTTCCGTCGATAAACTATTTTCCATAGTATCAAGGACAGTCCTTTGTGTTATGGGTCGCTAATCCCGTTAAAAGTTTACCTCGAGACCGTCATAGGCAATGTGGAAATTTTTACCGCCTTCTTTCTGAACGAAGTCTTCCAATTCTTTGTGAGGCAGTGTTCGGTGGCCAATGTGGACGAAGTAAGTATTTTTGGCTTGTATCTTTTTTCCTAAAGCTATTCCTTCCTCGATCGTTTCGTGGCCAGGTGTTTTAACCTTCAATTCAGAACCATCGATTATAAGTAATTCGGTTTCTCGAATCTGCTTGCTGGTTTCCAAGGGTAACGTTTTAAAATCTGGCGCCCAAAAAATCTTTTTATCACGCTCTTCCACAAGAATTCCAAACGAAGAATATTTCGTATGGTTTACAGGTAAGAATGTTAACCAAAGATCATTTATGTAAAACTTTTTGCCGGCCTTGATTTCAGTAATTTCGTATTCATTTGGAAAAAACATAAAGCGGATTTTCGAGAGAGTTATTGGGTGAATAAATATTTTGGGTTTTAGTCTACCCTTTCCTGTATAAATATGCGAGAGATCCCAAAGCCCAAAGGTGTGATCGAGATGCTCGTGCGTAATTGCAGTGTATTTTATTTTCGTTGGGTCAACCTGCGAATTTTTCAAATGAGCATATGTTTCGGGTCCGGCGTCTAGAAGCAAAAAATTGTTGACCAGAGCTTGGCTACGAGTTCGCGTGTCTCTTTGGTCTTTAGAGGTGCATATTTTGTCATTGCAACCAAGTCTTGGTAGCGGCCACCCTGCACTTGTTCCTAAAAATTTAATTTTCATAGAAAATTTATTATAAACTTTATTCACCAAGACGAGCAAATTATGTTGTTATTGAATTTGGGGGTTAATTTGGTTATAATTGAACCTACGCGGACGTGGCCTGTCTCGCCTTGCGAGCCAAGGCGGACGGAATTGTAGATACTAGCGGACGTGGCGGAATTGGCAGACGCGCAGGATTTAGGATCCTGTGGGGCAACCCGTGGAGGTTCAACTCCTCTCGTCCGCACCACCCTTCGATAATACTCAGGGTTGTTACAGAACCACCTATTTAGTTTCTTTTGCCCGTTTAGAAGCGGATTCGTGAGCCATAATTTCTATGCTATCATCTAATTTTTCAAGTTCTACGCTGCCATATCTTCTTTCTAAGGATTTTTTAATAAGTAGGTCGGCAAAAGCTGGATTTTTTGGTAATAGCGGTCCGTGTAGATAACAACCAAAGGTGTTGCCTTGATAGGCTCCTTCTGTACGATCCTCGCCATTATTACCATATCCAACAACCACATTGCCGATTGGAAATACTTTCTTACCCAAGAAGGTTTTTCCACTATGGTTTTCAAACCCGACTAATGTTTCTTTATTTTTAAACTTTAATCTTGGGTGTAATTCAACTACAATATTGCCAATCATCCGCTTATTGCCGGCAACAGTAACGATATCCAAAAGTCCAAGTCCTTTCAATTCAGCGCTGTCTGCCGGTCGATAGTAATGACCTAAAAGCTGGTAACCTCCGCAAATTCCTAATATAACTGCACCTAATCTAGAAGCCTTTCTTAGAGATTCCATTTTGTACTTAAAAAGATCTTCCGAAACAATTTTTTGAGCTTGATCCTGTCCTCCACCAAAAAAATACAAGTCTATTTTGGTCGGATCAATTGTCTCTTTTAAATTAATTTCTTTAATCTCGATTTTTATATTGCGCCATAAACAACGTTGATAAATAGTTAATATATTACCTCTATCTCCATAGGTACTCATTTGATGCGGATAAAGCCATCCGACTACCAATTTTAATTTTTCATTACTGCTTTCTGCCTGCCCGTCCGGCAGGCGGGCTTTCTGCTCACTGTTCATCTGTTTTTTAGTCCTCCCAAAATTCGCTACTTATACCTTTACGAGCCATTATTTTTTTAATTTCTAATAAAGCAGTGTAAGTTGGCAATATATACAAAGTTTCTCCTATTTGGGTTCCTTCAATTGCTTTTTCGAAACAATTTTGTATATTTTCTTCAGTTTCTAATTTAAAAATAGCGCCTGTATATTTAAGTCTTAAATTCATATCGGAAGCTCTAATCCCACTTAACCAGATTTTATGGGTTTTACCTACTAATACTTCAAAATCTACATCCCAAAACCACGAGACGTCTCTTCCATCCGCAATTAAATCATTAACTGCAATCATCAGGAATTTTTTGCTCGACTTGTTAAAAAGAACTCTTAAAACTTCATTGAAACCAGTGGGATTTTTTACTAATCCAATAAATATTTTTTTATTTTCAAAATCTAGAATCTCCGCTCTACCAAAAGCGGCTTGTGAGGCTTCCAAAGCTTTTTTAATTGTATTTAAGTTTATTCCAAGGGATAACCCCGCAGAAACAGCTGCAAGGGTATTATAGACGTTGTAGAGGCCTGGAAGAGATATATTTACCTGTATCTCCCCCTTGGGTGTAATAATTTGAGCTGAAAATCCTTTTTCTTCGTTCAAAATAATTTTATTTGCATAAACATCTGGTTTTGGCCTTACAAGGCCACATGTTGAACACCTGTATTTACCTAGATGAGAAAGGTAGATTTCATCAAATTGAAGTTCCCCATCACATACAAGGCAGCTAGTAAAATCAGAAGCATGTGGAAGCTTTCCTAGTGAAAGGTTTTTATCTTCGATACCAAAATAAATAACCCGTGTTTTAGAAATACTTCCTAAATGAGCCACAGAGTGATCATCGCTATTTAGAATTAAAGTTGTCGAAGAATCTAAGTGAAGTAAAGTTTTTTGCCATATTTTTCGAATTTTATCTACCTCACCATAACGATCCAGTTGATCACGAAAAAGATTATTAAAAATGATTACCTTTGGATTCGTAGTAATACTCGCTGCTGGTAGGGTTGCCTCATCTACTTCAAAAAGAGCTGTCTTTTGAGAAAATGGATCGAAAGTGAGGTTGTCAATCATTGTTCCTATCAAACCTCGAAGTAAATTTGATCCTGACCGATTATGAATAAACCCAATTTTAGCTTCCTCTAATATTTTACCTAATAATCGTGCTGTAGTTGTTTTCCCATTAGTACCAGTAACAAAAATCGCACCTTTATAATATTTTGCTAATTTATTAAGAATTTTGGGATCGATATATTCCGCTAAAAGTCCTGGTGCCGCGGTGCCGCCGCCTCCAAATAGCTTAATTATTAATTTAATCAGCTTTGATGATGAAACTGCAGCAATAAGTTGTGGGTCCACGTTTAAAATTATACTATCAACGAAGGTCTTTGGTCGATATTATTTATAATCAGCAATCTGCTTCATATTGGAAGTTACCCTTACTGCCCATGTAGGACACGCTGCATAACTAGGGCCAATTTTCCATGCACTAATTTGATCGCCAGCTCCCCAGCGAGTTACAATTTGTCCGGCAACATAATCAGATGCCACAGCCCAGGTAGCAAAATTTGCTTTACCATTATTCCAACCATAAGGGTTATACGAATTACCAGGAACAGCTTGTCCGTAGGTAGATTCAACACCGGCAATAGCTGGTAAGAATTTCCAATCCAAGCCATATTTATCAGCAATTTTTACAAGGCTTTGAGCGTCAGCCGCCATAGGCGATCCTTTAGATATAAGATAATTTTCCAATTTCTCAGCCCGATTGTCTTTTTCAGTTTTTATAACTGAAACCATTAATGTAGGAGAAGATTTTTCGCCAACAAAATTTAAGGCTTGTTCATTTGAAGCCTTAAGTTCCGTGTAAGTGTTTGAAATTGTGGGGCTGGTCAAAAGTGTAATTAGTACCATTAAGACCAGGACAGCCACCCGGTAAAAAGCCTTTAACATAAGGCCCCAGCTTAGCTGGGGCGGTTGTTGTCGGCAACAAAAAACTTTCGCATTATCTGCGAAAGTTATTTATATTATATCAAGTAATAATGAAAAAGTCAACTTTTGAGGGAGTTTAATACTCAATTCCGGAAAGCTCTTCCATCGCGCTTTTAACCGCAAATACCCAAGTAGGACTATTATGTGAAGTGTATTTTGCTACAATAGTTTCCGGCGTGTTTAAGCCTTTATCAATATAATCTTTCCGTATTCTGGAAGCCACGGTATTTATCGAATCTTCCCAATTCTTAAAATATACGCCGTAATTTTTTCCTTCATATATTGCCCAACCAAATGGATTATAAGAATATTTTGGCATATTTTTTCCTAAACTTGATTCTTGGTATGCAATCGCCGGAAGTATACGCCAGTCAATGCCGTGGCGATCGGCTGCGGTTACAAATTCGCGTCCTAAACCCCCCATGGGTGATTTATATTTAGCAAAAAACTGATTTAATAAAGCTATCCTGGTATCATCTCCTTTAGTTGAAGCTTTTATTTGATTAGCGTTAACAAAAGATGAATCTAAAATGGGATTTTTAAAAGAGTTTTTGGAAGAACTAGCAATAAGTAGATTGAGATCCTGGTTTTTATTTATAAATGGAGCAGAAAAAAGTGTTCCAAAAATAAAAACAAAGCTAAATACTACCCATAAAATGGTTACTAAACAAAATATTCCTACCCTCTTCATAAATCAATTTCTATGCTAGCAGGTGATTTTATTATTGTCAAAGAATATATTTAATTTAAGTTTGAAGGAATTGGAGTTTCAGACGGAGTGTTATTTGAACTAATCGAAGCGGTAAAACAAATTCCCTACCCTAGCGTGATACTTAAAGAAAGTGTTTACTACAATACACACCTTGGTAATTGGTCCTGAGCTAAGCTTGACAGCTAGTTATCGATACGTAATAATTTAGTTAATGCCTGAAAATCAAAGTTTCCAAGGAGCTTGGACAGTTAAGTATAAATTCAATAAAAAACTTATTTTGCTTTTAATTTTTGGAATCATTATTTTACTTCTGACGTTACTTTTTACACTTAGTAACAAAAAAAATCAATCTACCCAAAAACAAGCAACAGATTCCTCAGCCAAATCTAAGACAGAAGCCAAAACAATAGACGCGATCGCGATTAAACTAGTCGAGAAAAAAGTGGCTTATTGTAAAGCGTTGGCGCCGAGCGATTGGAGTTTTTCTTCGGTGTCGCCTTATGTAGGGGCCGATCTCTGGTCGCCGGATAAAACCATTCATGCTGCTTGGGGGATTACTGGTATTTATAAATCATTATATCCAACAGCCAATTCAGCCCTAACATATTTAATAACCGCTGTGGGTTATAAGGGGTTTACCTTAACCAACGACCCAAAGGATCTTGGTTATGGTTTTATGGAACGCGACTTTACTTCCAATATCGGTAGAAAAGGAAAGGTAATTTATAAAATCTATAATTTTGATGCCAGCTTTTATGTGATTTCGGTTTATCTCGGCGCGAGCAATAATGACTTGTGGGAATCAAAAGGAGCGCAAGCCGTATCAGCCGCAATTTCCATCCGTTGCGTTTCGCAACTACGCCCATCAACCTCGAGTGTAAGTTATGATTCATCAGACCCCTCAAGTAAATCCGACAATCCCGAAGTCGATCTATCAGATAAATGGACGGAGGCGATTATGGGTTATGAAAACGTGTATTCACCCACGACTGGTGAACATTACGAGGCGCCATTAAATTCTTATTGGTCAACTGGCCCGGATGGCCCCGGTTATTATCGTAGCGCCGGCAACGACTATGAAAAATTAGAGCCGGGATTCGGAGATTATTAAAGTGTTAAAGGATAAAATGTTGTGGAGCCCAAATCGGATTCCAGTCGAAAGCGAATCTTGTAAATTTGTAAAGTAATACCATTTTTTAGCGTTTTTGAGCTAAAAATGCCTCTTTAATCGCCAGCCTTTTTTTGGTTTTGTGTGAATGGGTACGATGTCTTCTCCCGACACCAGTTGCTCTTTTTGCCATAGTACGCATTATACACCATTGCTACTAGAGGAATTGAATTTATCGAGGAAAATCCTGAGCATATCGAAGGACGGAGCGCCAGAGGGGACAGAACTCGAACTTTTCGAGGCTGTCAAACGTATACAATACCGGGGTTTTGTGCTGAATGAAAGTTCTTATCTGCTGAAGCTATAAGTAGCCTACAACCTCAATAAACAGTTGATCGATGACCAACAGTAAGGATATATACTTTTCCATCCTCCTTGCTTACTTTGTAGATAACTCTGTAAACACCAATTTTGTATACAAACCTCCCTGTCAGATTACGATTTAGCGACTTACCAATTGAAGGGTTTTCTTTTAGCTCTTCGATAACTTCTGCGATATTTTGTCGATATTGTATTGTTATGTTTCGAAGTTCTCGTTTCGCTCTTGGTGCGATCTCAATTTTATACATTTATCACAAATCTAATTCTTTCTTAACATCTTCCCATGGAATACCCTTACCAGCCGCAATCTCTGCTTCCCCTTCTTTGATAGCTTGCATAAGAGATGGGTCGCTAGCTATCTCATCTGTTTCTTTCCAAGATTCATATTCGTCTGCCGAGATGAGAACAGCTGCTGGAGAACCATTCACGGTAATAATGTACTCATCACGTTTCTTCTTTGCGTTATCAACTAAACTGGTAAGTTTTTCTCTTGCTTTAGTAATTGGTAATGTTTTAGTCATAAGACTATTTAACAAAATTATGTACATAAAGTCAAGAAGCAACAATTTCAGATGGTTAAGCACTAGAGCGGACACTTAGCCCACAACCTGCCTGCCAAGGGCTGGCACTGTTGGGCAGGCAGAGCGCTTTAGCGATCTACTCGAACTTTTCGAGGCTGTCAAACGTATACAATACCCGGGTTTTGTGCTGAATGAAAGTTCTCAATTGTTGCAACTGGCCTTGAGCCGTGGATGATGTTAGAAGTTTTTTGACAAGGTAAACACTTAGAGATTACAATTAATTTAATGTTCAGATTAATACCTTTTAAAATAACCCCTTTTGTTTTGATTACTTCTTTTGTCAGTGTTGTTGCCGTTGGGACAATAGCTTTTGTTGGTGTTCCTTTTGTCCTCCGTCAATTTCATCCCTGGCAAATTCAGCAAAGAAAACTCTCAACAGTTAGGGATCTGAGAGGCACGTGGGTTGGAAGAGCTACCTTCAATGTTGGTCAAACTGGACGCTGCTCTTTGCCTGGTACCTTTACACTGGTTATCACTAACCAAAACGAAAATACAATTGCAGGAAATCTAACTTTTAATCATGAGGCAGGCACGCCTACCCCACCGGCTGTTACTTGTAGAGGCGGTGCATATAATCAAGCGATTAATGGTAATTTGGTTGGTACACGGATAGAAAATATAAATGATGGAATTATGGGTACATTTTCAGGATCCTATACGGAAAATACTATAACCTTGCGTCAAACTGCTACTGTTGATAATGGCTTTGGTGTCAGAAATGTAATGAGTGGTACGGCTAATTTACTTCGCAAATAAATCCCCTAAATTACTTTAAAAAAATCGTGGCCCTGAGCGTGGATGATGTTAGAACTTTTTAATTGAGGCTAAAGTCTATGGAGCACCAGAGCGGACTATATCAGAACTTTTCGAGGCTATTAAGGCTATAAAATATCCGGGTCTGGTGCTAAAAGAATCTTCTTACTTACTTCAATGTGCTAGTTGAGATTTTATTATAGAAACCCCGTGTGGCCTTGTGCGAAGTTAGGTTGATTTTGCCAGCGAAAAGGAGTATACCTAGGCTGCATTTTAACAACCGAATAGACAGGCAGAACTGCCTGAAAGGGAGAAAGGAAAGGAAGATGAAAAGGTTCCGGATGGTTTTGGCAGTGGTGATAGCTGTTCTAGTTGGCCTAAGCCTGTTTTTCACAACTGGTATTTTGGCTCAGCAACCATCGAAAACAATAGTGACGAAAATGGCGTGTGATCCCCCAGGTTCGTCGTGTCCTTCATTCCCAGAAGGCTGTGCGGATGCTTGCTCGACAGACGAGGCTCCCGGAACGGTCTGTACAGAGGACAAACTATGTATATGGAACCGTGAGGCTTATTGCATCGTCGGACAATGCGGAGCCGAGTGTTGGACAGATGATAACTGTCCAATAGGTGAAGTTTGTACTGGACTTTGTGACTGCAAATGCGTAAAGCCTGTCGGGGGGATTGCGGAGTTGCCAGAGATTGCTGGTTCGGAAGCAGCAATGAGTGAAACCGCCGCTACCAACCACGCTCTTTGGGTGGGAATCGCTGCTTTGTCGGCTTTTGCTGCGATCGCGTTTGTCGGCGTTGCTTGGTACACCAGACGACGCTGGCTTAGCTAAACCCACCCGCTAAGGCAGATACAACCAAGACAGGAGAAAGATCACGTCTAATCCAGAAGCCTCAGAGAATTCGCCAACCGGCGAACCCTCTGGGGCTTTCCTTTTGGTTGGGTCTAAAATAGATACATTTGAGTTTGATATTGTGAAGAAATTGCCTACGATTGTTAACCAACGCAAATATAGTTAGAGCCTGTCGAAGGATGGAGCGCGAGACGGGATTTGAACCCGCGGCCTTCTCCTTGGCAAGGAGACGCTCTACCACTGAGCTACTCGCGCGTAAGCTTGGCCCATTTTATCATAGCTAAAACTATTTTGCCAAACCTAATTTTTGCTTTGTCTAAATCTATAAAATTGAAGCATTCCAATTGCGATAATTAGCATCGGTACTGCTAAGAGCCAAAGTCTTGCGACTTGGATTTGATTTGTCGGTGTAACAAATAAAAATAAGACAAGATAGGTTGCTGCTCTGCTAAAATTCAGTACGCTTTCCCGCTCAATTATAAAATGGTATTTATTTTGCCAAGAACCTTCCGCCTTATCTATAGTGTCAAAGTAACTCTTTAATAAAGTTATGTCCAGCAGGGGGTAAAAGGCAAAGTGAAATACAATTAACAAAATTATTCCAATGTAGTTTTGTAGGAAAGCAAAGATTAATATTCCTAGAGGCGGGAAAATCATTGCAAGCACGATTGTTTTTTTGTTTTTTTGAAGAAGATAAGCGGCACCGATGTAAGAAACAGCAAGAACTATCCCCGCAAAAAAATTTATGACGCCCAACGTAAACTCCTGTTTAACTATCAGAAATACTAGGATTGTAACGATTACAGTAATGGCAGCGTCATAAAAACCCATTAGAAATTGCTGCAGCAAAACGATTTTCCACCCTCTGCTTCTAACGTGCTGGAAGATGTGGGAGATAGTAAATTCTATACCCTTGTGCTCCGGCAGTTTTGCGGATTCAAAAAAAGCATAAAGCATTAAGATGGCAACAATCGCGAAAACAGCTGTGTATCCAATTGACTTGGTTGCTAAGACTCCAGCGTATCCTATTATCCCCCCGCTAATTAATGGGCCAAATGTTGAGGCAATGTTTGTGAGGAATTTCTGTCTGCCAAAGAAAGCGTTTCTCGTATGTTCGTGGGACAAAATATACTGTGAAAGATTAAAACCCGACCAAAAACAGCCGATGGCCATTCCGTTAAAGAACCCAAGTAAAAACAAGAAATTTATCGAACTTTCGCCCAGTAGTACTAGAAGCGCATAGAAAGAAGTTGCGGTCAGTAACCCAATTTTGATTAATGCTGTTGAAGAGATTGTTTTGAGCAGCCAACTTGAGAGAAGATAAACAATATAGGCGGTTACAAAAATGATAAAGCCGAATTGGACGACAGCTTTAAAACCGCCCAAATTAAATAGAAAAACACTAAGGAAAATACCGGCCAAAGCACTAGCTGTATAGTAAACCCATAAAATTTTGTTAAGGAGATTTTCTTCCTTTGACATACTAGTCTTGCCAGGAGCCGTGACGTACGCTTCTAATGAGCCTACGAGCTTTTTCGGCTGCTCTATATATGTAGTACTTTGAGCTTAAGGGGAAGTCTTGAGCCCGAATATAGGTGTATTTGAAGCCGCCAAAGCCACGTTTAAATAAGCTAAACCCGTACCAAGGATGTCCCGGTTTAAAATATTTGTCTTTTAGCACACCCCAGAAATTATAGTAACGGCATCCTCTTCTTTTTGCTTCTTTTATTGCTTCCCATTGAAGGGAGTAACCAACGGATTCTTTTTGCTTAGGATTTGAAGCGGCATGAAGGTAGTACGCCATTTCACCATAAAAACCGATCAATGCCATAGATAGTATTTTTGAATCCTTTTGGGCAATATAAATTTTTTCTTGGTTATCTTTGCTTAAAATCTTAAATTGATTTAGATAATAATCTCTTTTGTGGGTATTTCCAGCGAAACCTTTACGACTCGCAGTCGAAAAAAGTAGATCGACGAATTGCTGAATAGATTTTTGATCGCTGGAAACACTGATTCTAACTCCCTGTAGCGGTTCGTGTCTTACCAAATAACGGGTAGTTTTGCGCATTCCTGATAAAATTTCGTCTTCGCTTTGTTTTAGAGGCAACAACCATACATCTTCGGCTTGAACAAATGAAACTGCTCTTTTAAATCCTTTTAAATAAAAATTATTTTGATTTTCACTTGTTTCTTCAAGCGAAGGCTCGATACGAACAAAGTTACAATTTTCTTTTATAGCAATTTCTTTTAATTTATTAATAAAAAGATCAAATATCTTTAAATCTTGCCAATCGTAAATTGGTCCACGAGGACAATATAAATAATTACCTAAACGCGTTGTATATTTTATTGTAAGCAAAATTGCTTTTAATTTACCTCCTTCCCAAATACCTAAGCGCCAAATTTTATGCCCTAAAACATTGTTAAATTCGCCCCAGTTCCAGGATTGAAGAATTGAATTTGGACTTGAATTCAAAGAAAATTCTTCCCAAATATTTTTATTGTTTATTTCATCTAATTTATAGCTCATCGTATTTATTAAGAAAATTTATTGCGTATTCTAATTGTTTGCTAGTTATATCCGGGTAATTAGGTAGGTTAATTGTATGGGCAGCAGCATATTCTGCTTGAGGACAAGATTTCTGTTTGTAACTGACTTTTTCTAAGTTAGTTTCTTTTGGGAAAACCGGAGCATTGTACCAATTTCCAAACCAAGCTTTATAACGCCTTGATTTTTCAAAAAAAATATTTGGATCGTTGCAAAAAGCGACTACTCGGAGGTATATACCTGTATGAATTGGTAATAAATTTATGTTTTTATTTGTAATATTATTAAAATATTCCATAGCAATTTCTTCACGACGTTTGTTGTAAAAATCTAATTTTGAAAATTCTTCTAAAGCTAAACTAGCGTAAAGTGAATTTAGCTTGCTTGGATGCCATTTTGGTTTTAAACCTTCCATTTCTTTTCTAGAATAAATGGGATTAAAAAAATCTTGTTTATCAAGAAAATCAATTACTCGATAACTTATTTGGTTAAAGTAAACCCTTCGTAGAATCCCCCGCCAGGTAATAAAGTTAAATAAATCTTTAAAAATCTGTCTTTTTGGGGTATTAGGTAATTTTTCTATTACGGATTTTATTTTATCGTTTAATTTTTCATTTTTTACAATTATTGCTCCTCCGGAAATAGAGGAAATTACTTTACCACGGGCAAACGATAAAATTGCGGCATCGCCAAAAGTTCCTAGTTTCTGGCCCTTATGCGACGCTCCCAAGCAATGAGCACAATCCTCAATTAAAAGTAGATTTTTTTCTTTAACAATTTTTAATACTTCATCAATTGGACCGGGACGTCCGAAGGTGTGTTGCACAATAATTGCCCGGGTTTTATTTGTGATATGTTTTTGTAAGTCATTAAGATCAAAATTAAGAGTATTTTTATCGATATCTGCATAAATAGGTTTTGCTCCGGTCCAAATTATTGGATTGGGGACCGCATTACAGGTATAAGCTTGAATTAAAACTTCATCTCCAGTTCCAATACCGGCTGCTTTAAGAATAAGATATATCGCGCTTCTTCCAGAATTGACTAAATATACCGGTAAAGAAAAATAATCTTTAAGAGTATTTTCTAATTTTTCATTGATACGGTGGTTAGCAGAGTATTTTGTATTAAATAAATTATTAATAAGTAACTTTGCCAAATAAGTTTTTTTCATATTAGCTTTGTTGTATAATATTATAGCTGAAAATTTCTGTTTGGACTATTTTTTAATATTTGCCGTGGTGGCGGAATGGTAGACGCGCTACGTTCAGGGCGTAGTAATCGAAAGATTGTGGGAGTTCAAATCTCCCCCACGGCACCAAAAAGAAACGGGGTGTAGCTCAGTTGGTTAGAGCGCGCGCTTTGGGAGCGTGAGGTCGCACGTTCGAATCGTGTCACCCCGACCATATTTCGACAGGACTTCGACGATGAGCTCAGTCGAGTCGCTCAATATTTCTTTGCGGAGTTGTGTAATGGTAGCACGGCGGCCTTTGAAGCCGTTTGTCCAGGTTCGAATCCTGGCTCCGCAGCCAAATATGACTAAATTCACAACGACAGTGAAATACATTGTTGATCAAAGTACTAAATTGAAAAACGATTTTACTGATGATAAAAAAGCTCCTGTGGAATTCGGGTGTATTTTTTGTCAGAACGATGAGGAATACCAATATTTCAGCAAAGAAATAAAATCAGATGGAAAAATAGTAGAAGATACTAAAAGCGGTTTTACATACCTTTTAAATGAACCAATTGAAACGGTTTCTGGTCCATTAAGACTTGTTAAGATTCGAAAACCCGATTTAAATCGGTTAGAGAGAGGAGATGCAGATTTTAATACTTCTTATCCTGCATTTAAGAAAAAATACAAAAATAATCCTAAATTTGAACTGGTGACAAGAGATGACTCTGAAATGCTTAGGCTGTCAGACCAAAGTTTTGATGTAATGGCCTGCTTTTCCAAAATCCCCAAAAGTAGCAATTTGGGAATAAAACTATAAAAATAGAATGGGTCTGTTCTGGACCTACACGCTCAGCCACATTTCAAACTTAACTGTATCTATTTTAGGTTTAACTCCAAAAAATCAAAGGTTTTTAGCCTCCGATTTTAAACATCTTAGTTCCACAATCCGGACAAGTACCTTTCAAGGCTTTTCTGCCATTTTTCATGGTAACTTGCTCTGGATTGGAAACTTCTTTCTTACCTCTACACTTTACACAGTATGCAGTTGACATATTCTTTTTAGCACCTCCTTCCAAATTAAGGGTTTTTAACTCTTTGTCTATTATCTTTAATCTCAGCTCATGTGTCAAACCCACAAGTCTATTATAAATGCGATATAATTTTTCTTAAGAATAAAGTCGGCTAGGTTTGTTGGTAAAAGTTCCTGATTGCGTGTAGCTTCCCCAGCCATTCGACTCTGGTTTAATTTCTTCGCCGCCCGTTTCCTTTAAAATGGCATAAATTTTGTGATACAATTATTTTGTAATATTAACGGGTAGTCTCATATGAGAAACGATAAAGGATTTTCAAATTTCGCTTTATTGATTTTTTTAGGATTAATAGTAGGTATTGCGGCTGTTGGGGTGTACGTTGCCGGAGGCCCTTCTCCACTGCTTAAATTAGTTGAACAAAAACTTAAATCAATTAAAACTGCAATTCCATCGATTGGTAATCTAACCCCCGCTCGCGATCTTCGCGGTACCTGGACTTCATCAATTAAGGGTAAGGGACTACAGTTATATGGCAAATTTGTAACTGGTCCGGGAACCACAACAATTTATGAAGAAGGCGATATTACGCTAGTAATCAACACAATGTCGGGTAATACTGCTTCCGGCACCATTCGGTACACCAATCTTTGCTCTACTGGTAATACATTTGTTCCAGGTTACGGCAATATTAATGTGCCAAAACAGTGTACTGCGGACACTGGCGCCAGCGCAATTCAAATAAGGGTTAGCAGCAGTAGACTAGATTTTGGCACAGTCAGTACTGGTGGCGGTACCTTTTCTATGCAAGGTAATTTTACAACCGATATTATATCTGGAACAATGGTAGCGACCACTTCTTATGGAGATATCAAGGGAGAATTCCACCTTATGCGAGTGCATTAATTAACGTCCTCTATAAGACTGTTTGTCTTTGATAAGCTTTCATTTGTTGGCATAAATTTTGGGATCGGTCTGTACGGGTTTCTATTCAAATTGATATTAACTTTTATGGATAAATTCAGATATAATTTAATTAATGTTTGAGAAATTTTTAATTGAAGTTGCCAAACCACATCGCCAATCATTTATTAACCTAATTTTGTTGGTATTCTTTCTCTTTTTGATAGGTTTTGCGCTAACTCTGCTTTTTATCAATTCGAAAGATCTTAGTTTTGATTTAAGTTTTACCCATAAAATCCAAAGGATTCATAATCCCCTGTTTCTTGACCTAATGGATTTTGTTTCTCTAGTTGGTTCTGGTTTTTTTGTTTTGATTCCCTTTTCTCTTTTGATTTTTTGGTTGTATCGACGTGGTTCAAAGCACGAAGCTTTAATGCTACCTATAGTTTTTGTAGCGCCGGCAGTTTCGGAATTAGCAAAAATCGCGTTTTCTAGACCACGACCAATCGAAGGACAAGTTTTAGTTTATGGTCAGTTTCCTGGTTTTAGTTTTCCTAGTAGCCATGTTTTATTTTATACTTTATTTTTCGGCTTTATCGCCTTTTTGGCCCTTTCATTACCGGAAGTTAAACCGATTGTTCGAACGCTATTATTTTCTGTTTCAATACTTCTCGTTATTTTAATTGGAATTTCTCGGATTTATCTTGGAGCTCATTGGCCTACTGATGTAATCGCCGGTTATTTGGTTGGATTAGCGTTGCTCGAGATTTTGGTAGTTGGATATTTAAAAGAAGTTTATTTACCTAAGGTGCGGAATAAACAAAATAAGACCAATAATTAAGGCAAATAGCGATGCTAATAAAACTACAGCCGCAGAAACATCTTTGGCAAGTTTTGCATCCGGTATCAACTGCTCTTTGACCGCGAGATCCACTACGACTTCCACTACAGTATTAATTAGCTCGGAAGCTAAAACTAATCCAATAGTTAGGATTAAAATTAACCATTCCCAACGCGACAATTCGAAATACCATGCTAAAACTAATCCAATAATTCCGATAACAATTTGAATCTGAAGGTTCTTTTGACTAGTAATAGCATGACTAAGCCCGGAAAAAGCAAATCGAAAACTTTCTAACCGGTTTCCATTCCCATTTTTTTGTATATCCATAAGAAATAATGTAATTTTAACAAAAATAATGTTTATAGTAAATTAATTTGGAATTATGGTTTAATTTTGTTAAAATGGTATGCTAATAAAACAAGGGCGAGTGGCGGAATTGGTAGACGCACAGGACTTAAAATCCTGGGAGTGATGAACTCGTGGGGGTTCGAGTCCCCCCTTGCCCACCATGCGGACGTGGCCTGTCTCGCCTTGCGAGCCAAGGCGGACGGAATTGTAGGTGATGTTCTTTACGTATATACTAAAAAGCTTGATGGCTCCAAAAACATACGTGGGGCACAAAGCAATATGAAGAAACGGCTTTTAGAACATAATGTGGGTAAAAGTTGTTTTTCAAGCAGGTACAAACCTTGGAAACTAATATACAAAGAGAGTTTTAGGACATTAACAGAATCAATTAATCGCGAAAAATATCTTAAATCGGCAGCTGGCCGTCGCTGGATTAAGAAGTATATCTTTAAGAATAACCGTGCGGACGTGGCGGAATTGGTAGACGCGCAGCCTTGAGGTGGCTGTGGGAGAAATCCTGTGGAGGTTCAAGTCCTCTCGTCCGCACCAACCTTCGACGTCGCTCAGGGTTGTTATAAATTAAATGTAGTTTTAAAAGCGGTAAATGGGGAGATTTGTCGAACCATCGTCTGCACCATTTTATGTTTATGGAAGACGAAAAGTTTTTTGTTGGGCTAAAAGCTTTTATAGAACGGGACGGGGAAGTCTTGATACTTTACGATGATATTGTAGGTTTGGACTTTCCTGGTGGAAAAATACAGGTTAGTGAAAATAATCTTGAGAGAAGCCTAAAAAGAGAAGTTATGGAGGAAACTGGGATTGAAATTGAAGTCGCAAGACCTTTCACCGTATGGCAGCGGGTCATGACTAAAAAACATGTGGGAGAAATGCTATTGCTAATTGGCTTTAGATGCAAATATCTCTCAGGTGATGTAACACTTAGTCAAGAACATAAAAATTTTAAGTGGGTGAACAAAAACAACTATGCTGAAGGTAATAAGGGTCAGGAGTATTTCAAATATCTAGCGGACTATTTCATGGACGGTTAGCTCAGTTGGTTTAGAGCGTCTAGTTTTAGAAAATTCTGGGCTCTTAGCTCAGTTGGTTAGAGCGCTTCGTTTACACCGAAGAGGTCAGAGGTTCGAATCCTCTAGAGCCCACCAGAATTTTGTGTACTACGTTTATATACTTAAGGATAATAGTAATAGATTTTATACAGGGTATTGTTCTAACTTGAAGAAAAGGTTGGAGGAACATTCGGATGGTAAGGTGTTTGCAACAAGAACAAATCTTCCTGTAAAATTAGTTTATTACGAAGCCTGTTTAAATAAATACGATGCGGTGAAGCGCGAGAAATACCTAAAGTCTGGCCCAGGGAAGAAGTTTTTGAATCAGAGGTTAAAGAATTATTTGAACAATCAATAATGCCGATGGCCCGTTAGAAGTATGGTTGTCGTTTAGAAAGTTCTAAAGTACAAGCAACAACGCCTAGTCCTTTAGGTTCAATTTCGAGGACCAAACTTCTAACGGGCCGAGGTAGCTCAGTGGTAGAGCGCGGCTCTGAAAAAGCCGGCGTTGGCGGTTCGATTCCGCCCCTCGGCACCATGGATTCGACATGCTCACCATAAACTATTAATTTATGATAGATATTATTCAGTCAATTTGGTTACATTTATTCTATCAACCCATCTATAATTTGGTAATAATTACCTATAACCTTTCCCCGGGTCCAAGTTTTGGTTTAACAATAATTGGGTTAGCTATTTTAATCAGATTTATTTTTCTTTATTTTACCCTGCTTGGCTACAAACACGATCAACAGCTTATCGAAGTTAAACCTCTTATTAATATGATTGAATCCGATCAAACTTTATCCGGACGAGAAAAAATCGAAAAAGTGTCAGCGATTTTAAAACCGCATGGAATAGATCCTTTTTTAGTTTCTATTCCGCTATTTGCCCAAGTAATTTTCTTAGGTGTTTTATATCAAATAATTCAGATAGGTATAAACTCAAACGGGTTTCATAATCTTTATTCATTCGTTGGCAGACCTAGTAGTATAAACATAATGTTTTTAGGTATTAATATGGCTAAATCAAGTTTGATATTGGCATTTGCAGCGGCTATTTTCCTTTTTATTGAACGGTTCTTAGAATATAACGAACACAAAGATATTGTGAGATCCACGCTGTCTCAACGTTGGGACCCATTGATTTGGCCAGCTGGAACCTTTATAATTCTATTATTACTGCCTAGTGCTAAAGCAGTTTTTTTGATAACGAGTGTCGCTTTTTCGTTATCAATAAAAAGTATTTTTCATTTAACAAAGAGGTAGAATATGGCATCATTTGATCAGTTAGTAATTTCTTTTTTAGTTGATGAAATTGCAGGTGGTTTTTTCGCTGATGTACAACCTGGTCATGTAGCTACTGTTTATGACAGAGGACGCGGTGTACTAAAACATACCTGGGGACCTGGACTACATTTTAAAATTCCGTTTTGGCAGAAAGTAAAGGTATTCAATTCACGAACTTTGGAATATACAATTCGTAATGGTTTTAACGCAGATACTAGTAAAGAAACTCTTGGAGATGATCCAATAAAAGCAGTTACCTCGGATAATATTGAAATAGACGTAAAAGGTACGATATTACTTCGGATAAATAAAGAAAATGTAGTCTCACTTTGGGAAAATATTGGTGAAAACTTTGTATCCAAAATTGTCCGTCCAGTTTCCCGAAGCCGAATTAGAGGTGTTATCTCCCAAGTAACTTTCCCACAAATAAACGCCCATCGTTACCAAATTGAAGGTTCTATCAAAGAAATGCTAGAGGCAGAATTTAGTCCTAAAGGCTTAATTGTCGAAAACGTTCTGCTTTCGGATGTAACAACTTCCCACCAATCCTAAACTTATTAAAATTGAATTCGAACTTAAATTTTGTTAAAATTTAGAAGTCTAATGCGGCGGTAGTTCAGCGGTAGAATGTCTCCCTTCCAAGGAGAAGGTCGCCGGTTCGAATCCGGTCCGCCGCTCCACTTCGGCCGACTCAATCGGCCTCAGTGTAAACGCTTGCATTGAGGAGTGTAACGACGAAATGCCCTCGTAGTATAATGGATAGAAGGCTTTGTAACTAAATAGATCGCTAAAGCGCTCTGTGACCACTTCGTGGACTAGATCTCGCTTAGCGCTTGTAGAAAATTATTTCGCAATACGAAACGCGGATTATGATTTAGGTACTCTCGCCTCCTGCGACCACTATGTGGGCTAAAAACACCGGGCGCCTGTGGCTCAATTGGATAGAGCATATGGCTTCGGACCATAAGGTTGGAGGTTCGAGTCCTCCCAGGCGCGCCAAATAGTAGTTGAGAGTTCGTAGGAGCGAACTCCGATAGAATCGGAGGAGCGACGCAGGACGCGATAAGCGGTCTAATCTCTCCGAGGGCACCATTTATGGAGGTCGTAGCTCAATGGCAGAGCAACGGGTTACGCCACAGCTGTTTGGATTGACAGTTGCGAGGCTGTACGTTAAAATAATAAAAATGCCTTGGCTAAACTGCAAAATTTGCACCGATAGGTTCTACGCTAAGCCTAGACATATCAGAATTGGTTGGGGAAAATATTGTTCAAACAAATGTAAGTTTAAAGCGCAAAAGAGCGGAAGAGTTGTAAAATGTGCAAATTGTGGTAGGAACGTATACAGAACGACAATAGAAATTTTTAAATCCAAAAGCGGATTGTTCTTTTGCAATAAGTCTTGCCACGCAATTTGGGCTAATAAAAATACAAGAACGGGTAAAAATAATCCGAATTGGGTTAGTGGAATCAGCGCTTATAGAAAAATTTTAATAAAAGACTCGATGGAACTTAAGTGTAAAGAATGCGGTTTTTCGGATCACAGAGTTTTAGTTGTTCACCACAAAGATGGTGATAGGAATAATAACGAGCTTTCAAATTTAATACTACTTTGCAGGAATTGCCATTATTTGAAGCATGAATCTAGGGGAAATCGTGGTGGGTTTAGCTCAACTGGTTAGAGCGTCTCCCTGTGAAGGAGAAGACTGGGGGTTCGAGTCCCCTAACCCACCCCACCATTAAACCAAAAACTTCTATGATGTGTTAGCAAACTCTTTACAAAGGTGCTAAAATATTATGTCTATGGAAAAGAAAACTATAAAACATAACCTTCCTTTAATACCGGTACGCGATGTAGTAATTTTCCCACATGCTACAGTTTCAATATCGCTAAAGCGTGAAAAATCAGTTAAAGCGTTAGAAGAGGCACTTTCCTCGGACAAATTAGTATTTCTGGTTATGCAAAAAAAGAAAGAGGTAGATGACCCAACGACCGAGGAACTTTTTGATGTGGGTACTTTGTCAAAGGTAATTTCTGTACAAAGAATGCCGGATGAAGTAATTAATATTTCAGTTGAAGGTGTTAGTAGAGCAAAAACTATTAATCATGTTCGGTTAGATCCCTTTTTTGAAGTACAAGTTGTAGAAGTTTCCGAAACCGAATTTTCACAAGAGGAAGCGGAAAGTATGGTTCGACCAATTATCGAGCAATTTCGGCAAATGATATCTCTAGGTAAGGCTGTTCCGCTAGACTTAATTCCTTCAATTTTTGATTTAACAAATCCTTACCAAGTGATTGACATGATAATTTTTAATTTAGAATTAAAATCTATTGAAAAACAAGCTCTTTTAGAATCTCCGGATTTTAAAACGCGTACCAAACTGCTTACAGAACATTTAGCTCGCGAAATATCAGTTTTAAAAACAGCTCGTAAAATCCAAGATCAGGTAGCAGAAGAAATTGGCAAAAGTGCTAAAGAAGCTTTTTTAAGAGAACAATTGAAAACTATTGAAAAAGAACTTGGAGTTAAAGAAGAAAAAGAGGAATTTACTGAGCTTGAAAAGAAGATAAAATCAGCTGGAATGCCCCATGATATCGAAGAAAAAGCTTCGAAAGAACTTGACCGATTGAAAAGGATGCCGCAGTTTTCACCAGAAGTTTCTTATATTCGTACATATTTAGATTGGTTAGTAGATTTACCATGGAGTATTAAAAGCGAAAGTAAAATTAATGTTAAGTCGGCAGAAAAAATATTAGATGAAGATCATTATGGATTAAAAAAAGTAAAGGAACGTATTTTAGAATATTTAGCAGTACAAAAATTAACCGGTAAAATTAAAGGACCAATCCTTTGTTTTGTTGGTCCTCCAGGAACCGGTAAAACCTCGGTAGGTAAATCAATTGCTCATGCTCTTGGACGAAAATTTATTCGAGTTTCGCTTGGTGGAATTCGCGATGAAGCCGAAATTCGCGGTCACAGGCGAACATATGTCGGAGCTCTTCCAGGACGAATTATTCAAGGTATTAAAGACGCAGGTACCAGAAATCCAGTTTTTATGTTAGATGAAATTGATAAGGTAGGTGTTGATTTTCGTGGAGATCCTTCCTCTGCTCTTTTAGAAGCTTTAGACCCTGAACAGAATCATTCTTTTTCGGATCATTATCTTGAAGTACGATTTGATTTATCAGACGTAATGTTTGTTACTACTGCTAATGTTTTGGATACTATTCCTGCACCGCTTCGTGACAGAACTGAGGTAATTGAGTTTCCCGGATATACAGAAGAAGAAAAATTTCATATTGCATTAGGTTTCCTTATGCCAAAACAATTAGAAGCCCATGGGCTTGATAAAAATCGTCTAAAAGTAACTGACGAAGCCTTAAAATCGCTTATTTCTCACTATACGCGTGAAGCTGGAGTACGTAATTTAGAAAGAGAATTAGCTAGTATTTGTCGTAAAGTGGCAAGAGCTATAGCTGAAGGTAAAGCCAAAAAGGAAGAGGTTAATAGTCGTAATCTTAAAAAATATTTAGGAGCTCCAAAATATGAACCATGGGCTGCAGAGAAAAAAGATGAAATCGGTATCGCCACTGGTTTAGCTTGGACTGAAGCTGGTGGTGAGGTTTTAGGGGTTGAAGTTACTATTATGCCCGGGAAAGGTACTTTAACTTTAACTGGACATCTAGGGGATGTAATGAAAGAAAGTGCTCAAGCAGCCCTTTCCTTTACCCGGAGTATTGTAAGTGAATTAAGCGTAAAGGATATCCTTTTTAAGGACAGGGATATTCATATCCATGTTCCGGCCGGTGCAATACCAAAGGATGGTCCTAGTGCCGGAATAACAATGGCGACTGCACTGGTAAGTTTAATTACAAAAATTCCGGTTCGTAAAGAGGTTTGTATGACTGGTGAAGTAACCCTAAGAGGTAAGGTATTAGAAGTTGGCGGTGTCAAAGAGAAAGTTCTAGCGGCGCACAGAGCCGGATTGCAGGAAGTAGTACTACCCCGAAAAAATAGAAAGGATCTTGAAGAAATTCCAGCAAAGACCCGCCGTGAATTAAAATTTATATTTGTGGATACAATGGAAGAAGTTTTGGCACACTCCTTAATTTCTAATCCCTATAAAAGTTCTCAAGAAAAAGGAATTCACACATCTTCGGAATCTACAGCTATTCCGGCAGCCTAATTTTGTATGAAGAAAATTATATTTATAATAATCTTCGTAGTTGTTTTGATTGCAATTTGGTTTACTATTCGATTTGTGATTGGTGGAAGTGAAGATAGTTGGATTTGTAAAAATGGCAAGTGGGTTGAGCACGGCCATCCTAATCCCCCTATGCCGACAAAAGAATGTAAATAATCCCGACTTTTGATATAATTGATCGTAGAGAAATTATACATCTAACAAAGTTAGTTATATAATTTGTTCGTGCCCCAGTAGCTCAATTGGTAGTCCACGAACTCTGAATGTATCGGAGGGAGTGGTCGCCCGCCTGCCAAAGAACTGGTACTGTCGGGAAGGCAGCACGCGCAGTAGTTGGCTCGGAACTTGCCGAAGAGGCATAAGCTATGAGCGTGCTATAGAACGGGAGTAATAGCCAGGAAAAATAAAACGAGCGCTTGTAGCTCAATCGGACAGAGCGACTCCCTTCTAAGGAGTAGGTTGTGAGTTCGAGTCTCACCAAGCGCGCCAGAGAGGTTATAATTATTATTACCTAAAAGGAGGTAAAAAATGAATCGTTGGTTAAAATGGTCTTTAGTCGTTATATTGTTAATTTTAATGGGAGCAGGAGGATTCATTGCCGGAAAGTTTTATTGGGATAAAGACAAATCAGATAAAGATAGCGAAAAAGCTGCGACTTCTTCGGCTAAAAAATCAGATAATAAATCAGCAGCCGAGGAAGCCGAATCAGATTTGGAAGGATGCTGGAAAGATTACGAGAACGCACCTGTTGGTTATAAACTGAAGTACCCATGTGATTGGACACTTAAAGAAACAAGCGAATTCAATGAGACAATTGAAACGACTGTAAAACATATTACGCTCACGACTCCCGATAGCAAATACTTTCTTTACTGGGGTTTTATAAAGACTGGTGTTGAAGGATATACTAATAATGATCGTACCGGAGTGGGAGCTGGGGACTTTGTAGTAAAACCAGCGATGGCCTTTGACATTTTGGGTGTAAACGTAGTTCCTCAGGCGTTGGTTTTTCAAGGAAAGATAAAAGAATACTTTTACAAGCAGCCCCAAGCTGGAATCGCTACGTGCGCGTGTAACTTTATTGGTATGTTTAGCTATAACCAGAGCCAGGATTACGATGCTCTTGACATGACAAATCTTGAGTATGTCCAGACGGTAAAACAAATCCTACAGTCCGTCCAAAAGATTTAGGAAGAGAATTTCTAACTAAATAGCCTATTTGTTCAAATATTCAGTAATTTCTGGTAAAATATGCTGGAACTGGAGCGTTATAGAAACGTGGGCCTGTAGCTCAACGGTAGAGCAATTGCCTCTTAAGCAATAGGTTGAGAGTTCGAATCTCTCCGGGCTCACCATCCTACGCTAAAGCTTCGGATGGCAGGCCATACTATATTTCTCTAAGTGATTTCAAGTCTGAAATTAGCTACAGTAATAGAGGCGAAGGATGTCCTCTGGAGCTTTACGCGAAAGAGGACAAACCTGTTAAAATTGACGTGTGTATTACGTTTACATATTAAAACTATCGAATAACACCTACTATACAGGACATACCGATAATCTTGTAGAACGTATCAGGAGACACAACAAAGGAGATGTCCCCCACACTAAAAAGTTTAGACCAGTTGAATTAGTTTATTACTCCGCATTCAAAACAAAAGTAAAAGCTTCAGAAGTCGAAAAATATTTAAAATCAGGTTCTGGAATTGCTTTTAGAAATAAAAGGCTACTTTGATAGCCCTGTCGGACGAAGTTTTAGCTAAGGTGGCCCGTCACTCGTAGCCTTAGCGAAGTGTGATGCCATTTTAGCATTTTTAGTGTAAAATCCAAAATGCTACAAGTAGACCACGATTGATGTATAATCTAAAGATTACATCTCGCGCATGTTTCTCTAGTGAGATATAATAAAATTGAAATGAACAAAAAAGTATTATTTTATGCCTTAGCGTTGAATTTAGTTTTATCGTTTCTTGGATCACTTCTTTATAAATATTTTTGCGATACGAACCAACTATTTTGCGGAGATACCGATCAAAGCCCCTTGGCAATATATATTCCGCTAGTTATTTCAGGTACGATTTTCATTGTTATTGCCTTTTTTCTTAGTAACTGGATGGAAAAATGGGTGAAATTGCCGTTACTATTTTTCATCATTCCCGCTCTTCTTGCTGTAATGTTTAACAGTGAAGGCGGTGGGTTTAATATTAATATTCGGATGCTTATTGTTGGTGTGCCACCAGTCCTAATCGCCACAATCGTTGCTTGGTTTTATAACAAGAGGCTAAATAACAAAACAGGCCAGTAATTAAATTGATTTTATGATGCCAAAAACTAAATTAGGTAAGTGGTCGGTTGGGCTAAACATTTTTTTCCTGATCGCAATTATCGCTTCAATCATTCTTGTAAAAATTTTTAAAGTACTAAATTTTGACGATCGCTGGTGGGATGTGACAGTAGCCGTTTCATTCCCGGCAAGCATAATTGCTTTAATCACCGGGCTATTAGCGGTAAGAAAAAACAAGGATAGTTCTGGTTTGGTTTATCTGTCCATATTCATAGGCATATGTACTATCCTTTTTATTCTCTTACATAGTTTATTTATTAATGATTAATCAATTTTTATTATGAAAATAGGTTTTATGCCACAATCACGTTCAGGCAAATGGTCAATTGGATTTATAATCGCTTTCGTTTTATCTATTGGATTGTTTATTCTTCTTATTGGTTTTGGAGAAAAAGGCGCTGATACGTTAGATTTAAGTAACCTGCTAACTATTATTACCCTGACTCCCCTACTTATCGCCGGTGCTGCTGGTGTAGCTGCTTTTTTTACCGGAATTTTAAGTATTTGGAAAGACAAGGAACGATCTGTCTTTGTATTTTCGGCCACCTTAATCGGTTTTTATATTCTGTTTTTTGCAGTTGGTGAAACTTTATCCTTAGTTGGAATCTTACCTCAGCATTAGGACGCTGCCACTTCCATCAAGGCGGAAAGGCATCCCATAAGGGGGGGGTAACTATTCCCTCTCAACCGTAATGGTGCATTCGGCTATTAGGGCGGCGATGGCGCCGATAGCGGCAAGTACCGGAGCAATAACTGCACCTACCACACCAATCGTAAGAGGAAACTGTGCAATCTCTTTACCACTTTTATCGGTAATAATAATTCGTCGTACATTCCCCTCTTGTATTAATTTCTTAACGGTTTTTAATAGCTCTTCCCCTGTTACCTTAAAACTTTCTTTTTTAGCATTTTTTGCCATATTTATAAACCTCCTCCGCAATTATACAACTAATGAAATAATTTTTTATCTATTTTCCAATTCTGATAAGAATTAAATCGATCATGAGTAAAGGCGAAATTATCTAAGTTAATACCAATAATTTTTCTTGAAACCGCCCAATTATAGGTTGGATAATAAAGAAATATTGCAGGAGCTTCATCGGAAAGTAAAATTGTAAATAGAGAGTATTTTGCTGCTCGTTCTTTTTGGTCAGCTAACTTGCGGGTATCCTCTAAAATTTTATCCAATTTAGGGCTTGAAATACCGGTTATATTGGATTTTAAAATTTGGGTAGTATGCCACAAACCGTATTGATCGGGATCAGGAGACAAATCTTGAAAATTAACTAAAACTTCAAAATTTCTATTGGCTAGAATATCATTTTTTAATCTATCCGGGCTGGTGGTACTAGTTTCGACTTTTATTCCCAATTTTGACCATGACTCTTTGAGATAATTAGATATTGAATTTAATTCGGGATCATCAACACTGACAATTTTTAAACTTAATGTCTTTTCTTTTTTTAGCCAAAAACCATCTTTTTGTACGAAACCAGCCAGTTTTAGTTGTTTTGCGGATTCCTCATAGCTAAAAGGATATCGTTCCTTACTATTATTTACCCAACTAAAAAGAGGTAAATTGTTTTTTGCGGTGATTGCAGTTTTTCCGGCTGCTATGTTTTTAAGATCCTCTTTATTAATAGCAAAACTTAAAGCTTGACGAACGCGTCTCTCGCTTAAGTATTCAGATTTTGTATTAAAAAAAACAATTGCTTCACGAAAAGGTAAAGCTTTTTGATAAAAATTTATATTTCCGAATTTTGACATTTCTTCTTTCTCCTGTGGGCTTAAGCCTCCAATTGAATTTATTTCGCCTACTTTTAAAGCTAGTTTAACTTGATCTAAACTTGGATAAAAGTTAAAAACGATATTCAAATCATCATTAGTCAAAACTATCCTATCTTTATTGATATTTTTAACAGTGAAAGGTCCGGTACCAACCGGTTTGTATTTTCCTAAAGCTATATGCTTTGGAATTATTCCAGCTGTAGTAGCATAGGGAAATGGTGCAAAAGGTTCTTTTAACTTAAACTTCACTTCGTAATCATTTAACCTCTCGATTACTATATCTTTAAAACTTGCTGATAATGGTGAGTCCCATTGTGGATCTTGAGCGGTTTTAACCGTAAAAATCACATCATCGCTAGTAAATTTTATACCGTCACTCCAATAAATATCTTTTTTTAACTTAAATACATACTCTGTATCAGATACAGCTTTATAGCTTTCCGCTAAATCAGGAATTAGTTCACCTTTATTATTAACCTTTGTTAGGCCACGAAAAACTAAATTACTAATATCTTTTTGTGTTTCGGTTGTATCAAATATTGGATTTGGGTATGTTGGTTTACCAACCACACCTTCTACAAATGAAGGCTTCTGCATTTCTTTATAAGCCGCTAGAATCTGAGGAATTATAAATGGCAGTATTACTTTTAGTAGGAATAATGAAATTAAAATTACTATTGAAGAGTAAAAGATTTTTTTTCTTGACCTCCCAAATAGAGTAATAAATAAAATTAAGTAAAAACGAATTTTTTTTACCATAGAAGGAATTAGTGAAGAAAAATTAGACCCAATGAGACAGTTGAAAATAAGGTTACCAAAAATATAGTTATATAATGAAGTATTTTTTCAAATCCTCGTCGTGTTCTGTAAACTTCACCTCCGGAAGAACCAAAAATTCCGCCAGCGCCCCCACTACGAGGTTGAAGTAATATTATAACGATTAAAAGAGCTGAAATTAATATTAATATAAGTAGAAAAAAATTTCTCATTTATTGGTTTATGATTTTATCATAAAAATAGTATTAAGTAAATTTTAGCCAAATACCCAGGAGAGGATGCCTGTAACTGCACTTAAAATTAACGAAGCTAAGAGAGCACTAAAAAAAGTAGAAACATAAAAAGATGGGATAGCAAATCCGCTAAAAGAAGTACCATTAAATTGAAAGGCAATTATTTGAAATCCATTTAATATATATGTTAAAACGTAAAGAATAATTACATTAACAAAAAAACTATAGAGACCGAAGGTAATTAAATTTAGGGGAAGAGATAATAATTTTAAAATTGGTCTTAAAAATAAATATAGTACAGAAAATCCAAGCGCTGAAAATATGATGATTTGAGAATTATCGAATTTAAAACCAGGATAGATATAAGATAAAAATAAAAAAGAAATTCCGGCTAAAAAAGCATTTCGTAAATTTTTCCTCATATTTTATTAGAGTAACAGAGAAACTAGTTTTTAGTCAAAATTTGCACCCTGTGTAGTTTTCGATAATAATTTATAGCAAAACGATGGGCTTCATCTCTAATTCTTTGCAGTAATTTTAAAGCGTTATCACCATGATCGATTTTTAAAGGGCGCAGGTTACCTTCTATATATACATCTTCAAGCCTTTTAGCTAATGCGATAACTGGTATATTTAGCTTATATTTTTTAATTACTTTTAGACTAGTATTAAGCTGTCCTTTACCCCCGTCTACAATAATTAAATCAGGCTTTTCCCAATCGTTATTAAAACGTCTTTCTAAAACTTCCGATATTGCCGAAATATCGTTAATAGATTTTTGGTTTTTTATCTTAAACCGTCGATAATTTCTTTTATCTGCTTCTCCATTGTAAAAAACGACCATCGAGCCTACCGTATATTGACTGCCAATATTCGAAATATCATAGCATTCTATTCGAGAAGGTGATTTATTAAGATTTAATAGGTTAGCCAATCTTATTAGCTCCTCATTTCGAATTTCTTTAATGTCTTTTTCAAGATAGTCTTCGGCAATTCTTGTAGGCCTAGTAATATAAATCAAAGCATCAATTTTTTTCTGGATTTGTTCAGCTTCTTCAAAATGTAAATATTTAGATAAAATATTTCTCTCTTTTTCAAGGTTTTCAATAACTTTATTACGTTTCCCATTAAGAAAATATGTTATCGCTTTAATGTTTTTTAAATAATCTTTTATTTGGATTTTTCCTAAACAAACTCCCGGACATAGTCCTAGGTGATATTGCAAACAGGCTCTTTTTTGATTGGGTTTACAGGTGCTGTAAGGAAATATTTTTCTTAGTGTGCGTAACGTTTCCCGCACTTTTGTAGACGATGGAAATGGGCCAAAATAGCTTTTATATTGTTTAAGGTCATTTTTTCTCACTGATAAAACTTTTGGGAAAGGATCTTTGGTGATTTTTATGTATAAATAATCCCTGTCATCTTTTAATTGGGAATTAAAATGGGGATTATAATTTTTTATTAAGTTCGCTTCAAGAATTAAAGCTTCGATATCCGAATCCACACCGATAGTTTCAATATCTACCGTATTATTAATAATTTTATCTTCCTTATAGGTATGACCTTTGTTAAGGAAGTGGTCCCTTACTCGTCTGCTTATATTTTGGGATTTACCGATATAAATTGGTTTCCCACTTTTATCTTTAAAAATATAAACCCCAGGACTTTTTGGTAAATTAAATTTCACGAAGTAATTTTATCACTTTGAGGAAGTTCGATTTTAGGAGTTGGTTTTTCTAATAATTTTAAATCGCACGATAAAAATTCCAAAAATGAAAAGAAAGATTATCAAAATAAGTAAAATCTGTTGCAAACCAAAGCTAAATATTGAATTTATCCGGATATTTTTTTGGCTTGTAAGTTCTAATTTTTCAAGACCACTTTTTGCATTAAAATTTGCTGATATTTGCCCATCAGTAGATTTTAAAAGACCGTTTCCTTTAGCATGAAAGGCAATAACCTTTTTTTCGAATGGAAATATTACCGGAACTTGCTGGTTTTTTTCGCCTATCAAACTAATATTTGAAGAATTTATCTCGAGATTACCGCCGATTATACTTACACCGCTATTATTATTTACAGTTACAGAAATATTAACTGGAAAGCCAACCACAATTTGATCAGAAATTATGTTTATATCGACCTTTGGTTTATAGTCTAATTTATCAGAAGAATAATTTACTTTAAGTCCGTTATCTAACATTGTTAATTTTTGGAGTTCTTTAGAATCTCCACCATTAGTACTGAAAAAAAGTGCAAAACGATCAGAAAAATTTCCCCCTGAATAGTTTGCACCAAAAGTTTTTCCCCAGGTTGGATCTACATCTATCCACATGTTTTTACTGGTATTAAAATATTGAGCCCAAATATGAATTTTTTTAGAATTTAAAGGAGATCCAACAAACGCAGGTTTTGAATCTTCATTTGTCAAAACAATTCCAAACACTTCTCTACTTGGAACGCCAATGGCACGATTAAGCGCTACGAATAAATCAACGAAATCTTGATTGGTAGCGGCCTTTTTATTTTTTAGTAAATTTTTTGCTCCAATTCTATCCGCTTTAGATTTTTTGTAAGAATCAAAATTATAATCAAGGTAGCCGACGACAAAGTTATAAACTTCTTGTGAAGACTTTAAATTCAATGCTTTTTCTTTTACCAATTTATCAGCAGTTTCAATAAAATTTGTACTTTGTTTATAGGAGTCCAAATTAGATTTTTTAAATTCTTTGGGTGATGGTAGGGGTTCTTTGCTGTTAATTATTCTTATGTAACCTTCAATTTTAGCTTCGATAAATTTATTTGCGCCCAGTTTATATTCGGTTATATAATTTCCATTTTCATCGATAAGTATTTTTTCGGGCTTTGGGTCAAAACTTTTAATTAAAATTTGTTGTGTATTGGTATCTGGAGGTATGGGAATAAAATATTTTTGATTAAAAAAATTCTTATTCTCCAAAGGAACCTTAAAATTGAAATAAATTTGCTGCTCGCTACCAAAACTTGCAAAAACACTTCTCTGGTCCAATGCTTCCTTTCCAAATATTAAAACTAGCGTGTTAGCGTCATTTTTAATTTCAATAGGTTTCAGTGAAAGAGAAAAAGGCTCGCCGAAACTCATTGGAACAGAGATTCTTAAATTATAATTTTCAACAAGCTCGGTTGTTATTATTCTTGGAGCAACTAGTTCCCAAAAATTACCAACCCTGTTAGCTAAGCCGTCTATCGTATATTTTAAAGTAAAACTGACACTTTTTCCTTTTCCAACTACCGCATCATTGAGTTGAGCCGAAATTACAGTTCCTACTTGGCTTTTTTCAAGATTTACCTGTAATTTACCAAGAGAGTCTTCTCCTAAAACATCTCTAACTTTTGTAGAATTTATATTCAAAGCGTAGCTTGATGCATAACATTCAGCTACCAAGTTTTTCAGGGTTACTTTTTGAGAAACAATTGCAGTTCCTTCTGCATCGACCAAGTAATTAATATCGTAGCTGCTTGATAAAATTTTTGATGGATTGGAACAATCCGCTCCCCTGGCTACTAAAGGATTAAATAAAAAAATGAATGTAAATATTAATAAGAAAAAGGCTGTTACTCTTTTCATAATTGCTCGTACGCGGGGTTTATTCTTCACTTACAAAATCTTTAACTTTATTGGAAATTTCTTCGGGGCTAAATTGCGATTTGATTAGGTATTCGTTAGCACCCAAAGTAAGTCCTTTTTCAATTAATTCTTGTTCGTCAAAATTTGAAAGTATGATTACTGGGGTATTTTTTGTTTTTGCTGATTCCCTTATTTTTTTTAATACTTCAAAACCATCCATCTCCGGCATTTTTATATCAAGGAAAATCAGTTCCGGATTTTCTTTAAATGCTTTCTCTAAACCTTCTTGACCACTTAAAGCGGTTAAAACTTCATAACCATCTAAAGTTAGTTTTAAACGGTAGAGTTCAGCTACCTCTTTTTCGTCTTCAATTAAAAGAACTTTTATTTTACCTTTTCTATCAACCGACATAGCTTGCAAATATTACCATAAAAAGCTATCTTGTGGCAACTACAGGCAGTGTAAAAGTAAATTTAGTACCTTTTCCAACCGTTGAATCTACCCAAATTCTACCATGATGAAGTTCCACCAAAGATTTTACGATAAACAAACCCAAGCCCGCCCCCTTATTTTCTTTAACATAAGGATTACTTCCTTGTTGAAATTTTTCAAATATTCGCGGTAACATAAAATCTGATATACCTTCCCCATCATCATTTATGTGAATATGGGCCTCACTATTTTTAACAATATAATCGATAGATATTTTTCCTCCCGAATTTGTAAATTTTAACGCATTATCAATTAAATTTACTAATATTTGTTTAAATTTATCTTTATCTGCTGTTACAACTAAATTTTCAGAATTATTTTGAATGTTGTTACGAAATTTAAGTTCAATATTTTTTTCTTTAGCGATTTCTTTAAATTCACCTGTAACTTCATCTAATATATTTTTTACTGATAAGCTTCTTAAGCTTAAACGTAACCTACCTTCTTCAATACGAGATATATTTAATAGTTCTTCTACTAATTTTGTTAATCTTTTAGTTTCGTTATAAATCTTGTCTGAAACGATTTTATAACCTTCAACCGGTTTTCCCGGTATAAGATTATCAATATCGCCACCTAAAAGTAGTGATAAATAACCATTAATCACTGTAAGAGGGGTACGTAGTTCATGACTAGCAAGCGAAACAAAATCAGTTTTGGCGCGGGCAATATCTTTTATAGCAGTAATATCACGAATAACACTTACTATTTGTTCAATTTCTCCTTTTTCATTAAAAATTGGAGTATAACTTACGCCAACCCACCTCTCCCGCCCATCTTTACAGGAATGAAGGTGTTCATCATAAGGAACGGCTTCCCCAGAAATTAAAGCTTTCGAAATTGGACTAAATTCCGGATATTTTTTACCCAGCTGATTATGACAATTAAATATTTCATAAAATGGTTTACCTAGCATTTCTTTTTTTGCGTAACCGCTCATCAACTCGCAAGTATTATTAGCTTGAAGTATGCGCAAGTCCTTTCCGAGAATTAGTATTCCTTCTTCGACATTCTCAAATATTGCCTGCCAACGGTTTTTTTGTTTTTCTGCTTCAAGTAATTGCTTTGTTATTTTAACCTCTTGATTCTTCATAACTGTCACGTCTCTGAAACTGCCAATCATACCGATAACTTTTCCTTTCACGCCCTTAACAGGTACATAGTTCGCCTCCAAATATCTTGAGGGAGTTGAGTGAACCTTAATCATCACATTAGAAACCGGCTTCCCGGAATAAACGGTTTTTTGGGTTTTTATCGAATCATCGTATCTTTCCATGTAGTAACCGAAGTATTTTTCACGGTTCTTAGCAATCTCCTCACGGTTAACGCCAATTATATTTTGCTTGACTCTAAATAATTTACTTAAAGCGGGGTTAATTTGAACTGTGCGCCCGTCTTTATCATAAAGCGCCAAACCCTCTTTTGTACTTTCGAAGATCGTATCCAAGTTCTTTTTAGCTTCCGCAAGGTTAATTTCGGTCTTGACACGCGTTTCAATCTCACGTTCGAGAAATTTATTGGTCTTGCGTAGTTCCACAGTTCTTTCCTGCACTTTTTTATCCAGTTCGTCGTGAGCTTTTTTCAAGTTATCTTCAGCTTTTTTCCTCTCTGTAATATCTTGACCCTGTGCGATGGTTGCAATTGGTTTTTTACCATCTAGTGTATAAATCGTAGCTGAATTCCAAAGAACAATCCTTGTTACACCGTCGCTGCGTAAAATTGGTATTTCTACACTTTCCCAATGCTTACCCGCAGATGCTTGGCGAATATGTTCCAGGGATTTTCTCTTTGTTTTTGAGGGAAAGAGAATATTTAATTTTTCGCCTAGCACTTCCTTGTTTTTGCGCTGCGTTAATCGTTCAAACGCATGATTAAAGCGGGTAATACGGTATTTTGGATCCCAGGTTATAATCGGAGCATTTGCGTAGTTTAAAAGAGTGTTCAAGTAATCGCGAGTCTCCCTCAAGGTTTCCTCGTTATATCTACGTACTGTAATGTCCTGCGTAATCCCGAAACCAGCAAGCAGAGCGCCTCTCTTATCAAACTCCAAAAAAGCTTTTTCCCGTACCCATTTAACTTTTCCATCCGCAACTATTCTGTGTTCAATATCATAATTTTCTCCCTGCATCCCCGCCTTCCATTTCTTATCAACGTAATTTCGGTCATCAGGATGAACTATTGATAGAAAGGTCTCGTAAGTTAAAGTCGTTCCCTTTGGAACACCGAAGATGCGGTAGTTCTCGTCGGACCAAAGAAGCTCGTTATTCTGGACGTTCAAGCGCCAGTTCCCCATGTTTCCGACAGATTGGGCGCGCTTAAAATCCTCCTGATTCTTAGAAAGCGCCTCTTGTGTCTTTCTACGCTCCGAACTTTCAATAAGTTCCCAGCCCCCTGTGCGTTTGATGATTGCATACTGGTGATTGTTTATTACATCTATTATTTCGTTTGCCCCACACTTATCAAGCGAGTAAGTGCAAAGGGTAATCATTCGGTAGTTACCAATAACGCTATTTACTTGTTCCTCATAATCAGTGAACGCCCTCCAACCGTTCCGCTCCAACCAAAAAGTATTGCCTGTTAGACGCAAACCTTGATAACCGTTTTGTAAAGCCCGCTTAAGCTTTTTTGCCCAACCGGAAAGCACTCGTTCATCGTCAAAACTACCTCCTTTTAAATACCCTCTATCGTAAGGGATTATCTCTATTTGTCCCTTTTTCAAGTAAGACTCAAAGTTTACAACCCTCTTTCTCATCTCTTTCTCAACCCTATCACGAGTCAGAGGTTCGGAAGTAACCCACATGCAATACTCATTGTTTTTTAGACCTGCTTTGAAATACGGAACGAGAATGTCAAGGAGATCTTTATCAGTCCTGTAAAATTGGCAAAAGTGTGTTCCCCAGGGAACACTACCTAATAACCTAAGACCAGATTCTCTTAGCTGTTCATCAATAACTGTTTTATTGAGAGTTTTATTTTTTGGCATAAAATCTTCTTTCCCAATTTATTTTTGGAAAAGACTCATTCGGAACATACAAGCGGCCATGTAACTTATCCTAACAGTACGACTATAAAGAATATTTTTCAAAAAATCAAGAGGAAATTTGATCCCTAAAGCAGGTTCTTTATATACTTGCCTGTATAAGAAGCCTTTTTGTTAGATAAATCCATTGGCGTTCCAACTGCAACTACTTCTCCGCCCTTTTCGCCGCCATCGGGTCCAAGATCTATAATCCAATCGGCTGTTTTAATCACTTCTAAATTATGCTCTATTACTAAGACACTATTTCCCACGTCTACTAAACGATGCAAAATAGATAGAAGATTTTCAATATCCGCAAAATGAAGTCCGGTTGTTGGTTCATCTAAAATATAAAACGTTTTGCCGGTACTACGTCGTGAAAGTTCGGTCGCTAATTTTACCCGTTGAGCCTCACCTCCTGATAATGTAGTCGCCGGTTGCCCTAATTTCATATATCCTAATCCAACATTTTCTAAAGTTTTTAATTTACCCTCTATTGCTGGTATAGACGAAAAAAATTCTGAAGATTCATTTATCGTCATTCCCAAAACCTCAGCAATATTTTTTCCTTTGTATAGTATTTCTAAGGCTTCCCGATTATATCTTCTACCGTTACAAACCTCACAAGTAACATAGATATCAGGCAAAAACTGCATTTCAATTTTTACCGCGCCGTCTCCTTGGCAAGTTTCACAACGTCCGCCCTTAACATTAAAAGAAAATCTGCCCGCTTTATATCCACGAGATTTTGACTGAGGTGCCTTAGCAAAAATTTCGCGTATATATGAAAATGCACCTGTATAAGTAGCTGGATTAGAACGTGGGGTTCGACCAATTGGGGATTGGTCAATATCCACAACTTTATCAATCGATTCTAAACCTTCAATTTTTTCAAATTTACCTTGTTTTTCTTTAGAACGATAAAAATAGGCAGATAGTGCCTTATGGAGTATGTCTTCAACAAGACTTGATTTTCCACTACCGGAGACGCCAGTTATACAAACAAATTTACCTAAAGGAATTTCAACGTTAATATTTTTTAGATTATGCTCAGAAGCTCCGATTATTTTTAATGATTTACCGTTACCCTCTCGTAATTTATGAAAACCCATTACTTTTTTTTCTCCCGAAAGGTATTTCCCAGTTAAGGATTTTTTGTCTGACTCGATGTTTTGGGGAGTACCAGTAGCAACAATTTTTCCGCCTGCTTCCCCTGCACCCGGTCCTACATCAATTATCCAATCTGCATTTAAAATTGTCTCTTTATCATGTTCTACCACTATCACTGTATTGCCAAGGTCACGAAGCTCCTTCAATGTATTTAAAAGTCTTAAATTATCTCTTTGGTGCAAACCAACGGTTGGTTCATCAAGAACATAAAGTACGCCTGACAATCCTGAACCAATTTGACTGGCTAGACGAATGCGTTGCGCTTCCCCACCCGCCAAAGAAGCACTTGTCCGATCAAGAGTCAAATATTCTAAACCAACATCAGTAAGAAATTTTAATCTTGAATAAATCTCTTTAAGAATTTGTTTTGATATAATTTTCTCCTTTTCATTTAATTTTAAATGCTCAAACCAAATTTTAGCGTCTAAAACAGAGGTTTTTGTAATATCAATTATTGATTTATCGTTAATTGTAATAAAATTTACTTCCTTTTTTAGTCGGCCGCCATGGCAAATTTCGCAAGTTTCTTCACGCATATATTTTTCTATCTCGCGGCGTGTCCAATCACTTTCTGTTTCTTTGTAACGGCGCATAAGTTCTTTGATAACTCCTTCAAAAGTAGTATCGAAAGTAATTTGCCTTCCAAAACGGTTGCGTCCCGTAACAGAAAATATTTCTTCTTCGGATCCGTAAAGAACAATTTCTAGAATATTTTTAGGTAAATTTGAAATTGGAGTACTTATTTTAAAATTAAGATGACGAGCTAAAGCTTCTAAGCGGCGGTTTGTCCAAGTATCATGAGCTAGAAGACGCTGCCAAGGTAAAATGGCCCCTTCAGAAATCGAAAGGTTCTTATTAGGAATAATTAGATTTGGATCAACTGTTAATTTTGAACCTATCCCCTGGCAAGCCGGGCAAGCCCCCCAAGGAGAATTAAAAGAAAATGTTCTCGGTTCAAGTTCCGGTAAAGATACCTCATGTTCTGGGCACGAATATTTTTCTGAATAGGATTTGTCTAATTTGTTACTTATATTATTTACAGTCATCACCCCTTGTCCCAGCTTTAAAGCAGTTTCAACTGATTCAGTTAGTCTCTGACGATCTAGCGGCCTGCCGGCCGGCGAGGCGGGCAACTCAATTCTATCAATAACAACTTCGATATCATGTATTTTGTAGCGATCAAGAACGGGCACCTCATTAATTTCATATACTTTTTTATCAACTCTAACTCTAACGAAACCATTTTTTCGTAAATCGTCAAATATTTCTTCGTAAATTCCCTTTCTTCCTTTTACAATTGGGGCTAATAATAATAGACGGGCACCTTTTTTACCCTGATTTAAAATCTGATCAACGATTTCCTGGGTAGTTTGCGGTCTTATTGGCTTACGATCCACGGGACAATGAGGAACACCGATTCGAGACCATAAAAGCCTCATATAATCATAAATTTCGGTGATGGTTCCAACAGTTGATCTTGGATTTTTGGGTGCGCTTTTTTGATCTATTGAAATTGCCGGTGAAAGCCCTTCAATTTGATCAACATCAGGCTTTTCCATTAATCCAAGGAATTGCCTAGCGTAAGCGGAAAGAGATTCAACGTAGCGCCGCTGGCCTTCAGCATAAAGCGTGTCAAATGCCAAGGAACTTTTCCCAGAACCGGAAATTCCGGTAATAACAATTAGTTTATTCTTGGGAATTTCCAAATCAACATTTTTAAGGTTATGCTCTCTTGCACCACGAATAATGATTTTATCGCTCATACGTTACTCCAAATTAACCGCAAAATATTACACCTTTTTGCAAATTTACGCAACTGTTAACCGATCTTCTTTCCTAACTTTAAATTGTGATATAATTTCCCAAAACCTATAGCCAGGAGGACGGAGAGATGAAAGCACTCAAGATAATCAGTGCTTTAGTAGTACTGATTCTATTAGCAACGGCATGCCGTTCGGGAGAATCTTCTCCTAAGGTTCCAACGAAACCCCTACGAGCTGGTGAAACTATTGGAGTAACAGATACCGAGATTCGGATTGGCACCCTCCTCCCCCTAAGTGGCTACGCGGCTTCCTGGGGGGTAAATGTCAACGCCGGAATGCAGGCCTACTTCGATTACATCAACAACGACCAGGGGGGAGTTAACGGTCGCAAGATCAAGCTCTTCGTTTTTGACGACCAGTATGCAGCGCCGCTGGCTACTGAGGGGGCACGGAAGCTAGTAGAGCAAGACAAGGTCTTCGCTATTATGGGAAGTCTGGGAACCGCTGCTCATAGCGCAATCTATCAGTACCTGGAAGAAAACGGCGTTCCTGACATGTTCATTCTAAGCGGCGTGACCAAATTCACAGACCCAGTCGCGCGAAACCGCTTCGGTTTCATTGTAGATTACAAACAAGAGGGACAGATCTTGGCACAGCTCATCGCCAAGGAATACCCAGGCAAGAAACTAGGAATCCTTGCCCAAAACGATGATTTCGGTACGGAGACTGTGGTCGGCATCAAGATTGGCCTGCAAGATGCCCACATGGAGATTTCCGTGGAGAAATATGACGAGACCCAAACGGATGTTACTGCCCAGACCCAGCGTCTGAAGAATGCTGATGTCGACGTTGTTGTCTTGGCCGCAACGCCGCTTCAAGCGGCTAGTTTCTTCAAGGCCGCGCGGGAGACGTTGAGTTGGGACGTACCTGTATTTGTCAGCAGCGTTGACACTGCAGAAGTGGTCGCCCTACTTGCCGGTTACGAAAACATAGAGGGTAGCATTGGCGTAACCATTGGCAAGCAGGCTTTCCACACCGAAGATCCGGGTATTGCCCTACACCATGAAATCATCGCAAAGTACGCTCCGGATACAAAACCTGATAATTTGACGCTTGTCGGAGCGACCTTGTCGGAGCTGATGGTGGAAGTGCTCAAGCAGGCCGGCCAGGACTTAACGAGAGAATCATTCTTAGCGGCCGCCGAATCAATGTGCGGGTTCGTCTGCTCAGTGTGTTTGGTCCCGGTAAATATGTCTCCAGCAGACCACCGCCCACTTGAGGAGGAGATCTTCGTAGAGGCCACGCTGGACCGCAGCACCGACCCACCGACATTTAAGTGGGTGGAAATGGATAAACCGCCGGTTAGTTTCGAATCGACTAAGAACTGTTTACAACCTACCCCACCCGCAGGCTACGAAGATCCGCCTTAATAAGGGGGTGGTAACACTTGACAAACCGATAGGTTTTTAGTAATATACGCGGCGGCAGAAAGCTCCGGATTATAAGGCGGGGAGATCAGGAGCTAACTGACGGAAGAAGGGGGGCCGAGGGGAGATCTGCTGACCGATGTGGCGGCCTATCAAACTATCGGCTCCTCTGATTACTTAAATGCTTATCTTATAAGGTTCGGAGGATGTCCTACGATGATGCGTTGCGAAGCTGTCGTGATTCAACGGCATTGCCTAGCCAACCATCGTTTAAAATCCTCAACAACTTATGAAGGGAGGAAACGGAGATGGAAATCTAGAGCCCTGATGGTATCCGCTATCAGGGCTGATTTTTTTTGCTTTGTTTTACCGCTTGCTTGACTAGCTTATATTTTTATAATAAAATTTAATTGGAGGAATTATCGAAACTGCTCAACCGTCTGTAAAATCGCATAAAACGCTCCTAATTATCCTTTCCGCTGTTTTGGTTTTATCTCTTTTGGTAAACGTTGGTTTAGGTTTTCTATATTTTGGCAAATACAAAGATTTCAATAACTTGAATGAAAAATATAATAATGTTGTGGCTGAGAACCAAAAAATAAGTACCTCCTCCGCAGAACTCAAAAAACAAATAAAGACACTTGAAAATCAGAACAAAGCTACTGAAGCTGCTTTTAAAGCAAAATCAGACAAAGTCAAATCATATACCGCTCTTTTTTCATATCTAAACACGGTCATTAAAGCTCATAATGGATTAGATGGTTGGACTGATGCTGAATACCAAAAAGGCCGGGGTCTAGCTCAAGCCACCGGAGATCAAAGCATCGTGACCAAAACAGATTGGGCCTGGAACCGAAAGGACATTGATCAAATAACCAGGCTTGTAGGTTGGTTAGACGAAGTTGTTAACGGCATCAATAATGCTTTGAAGTGAAGATAATTCTAAATAAGTAACCATAAGGACAGTCCTTGATGTTATGTTATAGGACCTTTCAAGGCATTTTTATACTATTGGCCTCTTTAAAGGTAATAGTCCTTGGGATTTTTAATTTTTGATTTTTTATTTCCTGTATTTGATCGCGTAGAAGGGCGGCTTTTTCGAAATCCATTATTTTTGCCGCGGTAAACATCTCGTTTGTCAAATCGCGAATTAGTTGTTTTACTTGGTCCTTTGGCACTTTCGTCAAATCAAGTTCTTGCGTGGTTTCTGCCTGCGGTTGCAGCAGCTTCACCCTTTCACCAATATCATGAATAGCTTTTTGTATTGTTTTAGGTGTAATGTTGTGTTTTTCATTATAATCTTGCTGTACTTTTCTTCTTCGATTGGTTTCATTTATGGCTTCTTTCATACTTTTGGTTGTATTATCAGCATACATAATAACTCGGCCTTCAACGTGTCTAGCAGCCCGACCGATTGTTTGAATAAGAGATTTTTTACTGCGTAAAAATCCCTCTTTATCCGCGTCTAAAATTGCTATTAAAGAAACTTCAGGTAAATCCAAACCTTCACGTAAAAGATTAATTCCAACCAATACATCGTATTTACCAATCCTTAAATCTCTAAGAATATCAACACGCTCTAAAGTATTAATCATGTGATGAATATACATCACTTTAATTTTTCTTTCGGAAAGATAATCTGCTAAATCCTCTGCCATTCGTTTTGTTAGTGTAGTCACCAACACTCTTTGCCCTCTATCAACTCTTTTTTGAATTTCATTTATTAAATCATTTATTTGACCATCAGTTTTTCTAACTTCAATTTCCGGATCTACTATTCCGGTAGGCCTAATTATTTGTTCGGCAATTTGTTTGGAAACTGATAATTCGTAGTCATCTGGAGTAGCGCTGATAAAAATTATTTGATTAGTTTTTTTCATAAATTCATCAAAGGTTAGGGGTCGATTATCGATAGCGGAAGGCAATCTAAATCCATAATCAATTAGGGTGTTTTTTCTTGACCGTTCTCCATGCCACATTCCTCGAATTTGGGGAACGCTCATATGGGATTCATCTATAAAAGTAATAAAATCCTTCGGAAAATAAGAACCTGACTTCCTCGATGGGTACGTTGATTTTACATCTCGGTCGTCAGAGCCTTGCTTTTCAACACTCGTTGAAAAGTAATCCAAAAGGGTAAAGGGAGGTTCCCCTGGTGCGCGGCCATCAAAATAGCGGGAATAATTTTCGATTCCTTTGACTGTTCCCACTTCTTTTATCATCTCCAAATCATATTTAACACGACTTGTTAATCTTTGTAGTTCAACAAGCTTTTTTTCTTTCTTCAGTTTTTTACACCGATCTTCAAACTCATCTTTGATCTTTTCTAGCGGATCGTACGATAAATCGATAGGTATATTGTAATGACGAGCCGGGAAAACTGATATCTCTTCAAGCTCGTCAATTTCTTCTAGGCTTGCAGCGTTAAGTTTTGTGATATTTTCAACCCTTTCCCCAAAGAAAGATACTCTAACAACAAATTCCTCATACGCCGGGTAAATTTCTAACATGTCGCCTCTTACTCTAAAAGTGGCTCTTTTTAAATCGATATCGTTACGATCATATTGAAGTTTTACCAGTGTTTCTTTTACTAAAGAAAGTGATATGGGTTGGTCTTTAAATAAGGTCAAAATACTTTGACGGTAAGCATTTGGAGAACCGAGATTATAAATACACGAAACAGATGCTACTATTATAACGTCACGCCGCGTTAAAAGTGCTTTTGTCGCAGCTAGCCGCAGTCTGTCAATCTCGTCATTAATGCCAGCATCTTTTTCAATATATAAATCTATTTGCGGTACATAAGATTCCGGTTGGTAATAATCGTAATAGGAAACAAAATATTCAACAGCATTTTTTGGAAAAAATTCTTTAAATTCAGCGGCTAATTGTGCGGCTAGAGTTTTATTGTGGGCAATAACTAGTGTAGGCCTATTTACCTTATCGATGATATTCGCCATAGCAAAGGTTTTACCGGTTCCGGTAGCACCAAGTAGGGTTTGGTACCGAAAACCGCTCTCCAAGCCTCTCACGAGCTTAGAGACAGCTTCTGGCTGGTCTCCTGTTGGTAACCATGGTGCTTTTAATTCAAATTTATCCATAGCATCATATTTTAACCTAAATTTCTTACTAAAAAAAGTAAATTTATAATTCTGATATATTTTGTCCTAGTTGACAAGTAGCCGAAAAATAACCAATAATGTAGTTGCTATGCCGCCAGTTATTTATAAACGAGAACGCGATTTACTTGAATTTGTCTCCCAATATATGCAAAAAAATGGCTATGCCCCAACTTTGGCCGAAATTTGTGATGGCCTAGGACTTCGATCCCCCGCCACAGCCCATGAACATATTGAGCACTTAATTGAAAAAGGCATACTAAAAAAGGAAGAGGGAGTCCGACGCGGGTTAGAAATTCTTGATCAAAGGGTGATGGGTTGGGTGCAAAATGTGGTAGAAGTTCCTTTAATCGGACGTATTGCTGCTGGTGCGCCTATTGAAGCTATTGAAGATCATACTGCGGCTATTACCGTACCACCAGACCTGATTGGTAAAAAGAAGTGTTTTGCCTTGCAAGTTCGAGGAAATAGCATGGTAGAAGCCGCAATATTGGATGGTGATTTTGTAGTTTGTGAAGAAACTGCCGAGGCTAAAAACGGCGATATTGTGGTCGCTCTTTTAAGTGGAAATTTTGCTACCTTGAAACGGTTTTATAAAGATATGGATCATGTCCGTCTTGAACCCGCCAATTCTTCAATGAACCCGATAATTACAAAAGAAGTTACCATTCGAGGAAAAGTCGTCGGGGTTATTCGAAAGTATCACTAAAATAAGGTAAAAATCATTGCCACACTGGCAACACCCATTAAACCAAACGCTAGCCAACCCCCGGCATTAGACCAAAATCCATTCGTCTTAGTTCCCATCACCTTTTGATTATTACTAATAAAAATAATTATCGCGATTAAAGGCACGGCCACCACCCCGTTGACGACTGCCGCGTAAAGCAAGGCTTGTATCGGGTTGATACCGATAAAATTAATGAACAATCCAATTAAAGTAGAAGCAATAATTACCCCATAAAAGCCGTGGGCGCGTTTAAATTTTAGATAAAGACCTTCCTTCCAACCAAATCCTTCTGACAAAGCGTATGCCGCCGATCCAGCCAAAACGGGAATTCCAAGAAGTCCCACACCAAGTATTCCGGCTGCGAAAAGTAGATAAGCAAAATTACCGGCCAGCGGCCGCAGTGCTTCGGCTGCTTGTGGAGCGGATTCAATATTGTGAATACCCGCCCTAAAAAGCGTCGACGCGGTTGTAACCACAATAAAAAATGTGGCTACTTGGGAAAAAAGCATACCGATGAATGTGTCCATCCGCATTTGTTTAATATCGCTTTTACCTATCTTTGGCCTGCCCTTACCCATCATAACAATTTTGTGTTCGGCTACTTCCTCCTCAACCTCTTCGCTAGCCTGCCAGAAAAAAAGGTAAGGGGAAATACTAGTTCCCAAAAAGCCAATAAACACAAGCAAAAACTCTTTGGAAAAGTGAACCGTTGGAATAAGCAGATGCCTAAAGGCTGCTGGCCAATCAACACAAGCAGAACTTGGGTGCAAAGCATTATTTATCCCACACGGACTAATCATAAAAGCTGACATGACGTAAGCGAACAATGATATACATAACCACTTCAAAAATCTTGCATAAACTTTGTAGGAAACAAAAATCTCCAATAGTAAAATTAAAATTGTTGAAGTGATTGCCCAAAAAGTGAGGTTAAAGGGGATAAGCATCTGAATTACTGCTCCCATTGCGCCGATATCAGCTCCGATATTAATTGTATTGGCGATTAATAATAGGGTTGTAGCGAATAGCAGAATCGGCTTTGAATAGTTAGTCCTAATTACTCCGGCTAAACCTTTACCGGTAACTAAACCGATACGGCCACACATTTCTTGGACTGCGGTCATTAAAGGAACCAGAACTAGTGCTACCCAATTAAAGAGATAACCAAACGCGGCCCCGGCCACCGAATAAGTACCAATACCGCTTGGATCATCATCGGCAGCACCAGTAATAAGTCCTGGGCCTAAAAAAGAAAAGAATTTCTTGATTCTTCCCATCTAAACTCCGAGGGTGGAACGTACTTCAGCTACTACCTGAGCTGGAGTATAAAAACTCTTAACAATGTAGGCTTTTGCACCGATTTCTAGAGCTTCCTTAATCAAGTCTTCCTGACCAAGATTGCTTAAAATAATTACCGGAATATCTTTTGTATTTGGTTCTTCTTTAAGTTTTTTTAAAACTTGCAGCCCGTCGATTTTAGGGATCATCATATCGAGAAGTACTAAATCAAATTTTTCACTTGAAGATGCTGCCAAAGCCGCTTCGCCGTCAAAAGCTACTTTTACATTAAAACCTTGTTTAGTAAATTGGTGCTCGTATAGTTCAGAAACAAACTTGTCATCTTCAACAATCAAGATTTTATTTTCCATAATCGATATTTTTTTAATTTAATATAAAAATATATTCCTAATACTATTATACCTAAAATTACAATTACAATGTCAAACTTTCGAAAAGTAGGTTCCAAAAAAGTCCAGTTCTCACCTAATTTTACACCTAAGTAAGTGAGAAAAGCAGACCAAATAAAACATCCAATAAAAGTAAGTGATACAAACTTTGAAAAATTTACTTTCGCGATCCCAGCCGGAAGGGAGATAAATGTTCTAACAACCGGCATAACTCTTGATAGTAGTATTATTGTCGCGCCATATTTTCGGAACCATTTTTCTGAAATAGCCAGTTCTTTTTCATCTATTAAGAGACTGCCCCATCCTTTTACAAATCTGCGCACTACGGATTCTTGACCGAAAAAACCTATCCAATACATTAAAATTGAACCGGCCAGATTACCGATTGCTCCGGCGGTAACTACCCACCAGAAGTTAAATTTTCCTTCTGAAACTAAAAATCCTGAAAAAGGCATTATTACTTCTGAAGGCAATGGTATTGAAGCAGATTCAATCGCCATAGTTAAAAATATTCCAAAATAACCTAATGTTGAAATTGTATTTAGCGTCCAAGATATTATTCCTTCTAAAATCGCCTCGAGCATAGATTTATGATAACATAGCTACTAGCTTAAATCCAAAATCCGAAATCCTAAACAAGTTTGGAATTTGAAGAATGGGATATTGTTTAGAATTTAGATATTAGAATTCGAATTTCTTTTATGTCAACCTTATATTTAGTAGCAACGCCGATTGGAAATTTAGCCGATATTTCAAAAAGAGCAATAGAAACCTTGCGGGAGGTTGATCTGATCGCTTGCGAGGATACCAGAAGAACAGGTTTGCTGTTACATAACCTTGGGATAAAAAAAGATTTAATTTCATATTACGAGGAAAACGAACAAAAACAAATTCCAAAGATTATGAGTGAGTTAAAGGTCGGTAAAAATGTAGCTTTAGTAACTGATTCGGGAACACCTGCAATTTCAGACCCGGGATTCAGACTTGTTCGAGAAGCAATTGCCGAAGGTTTAAATGTTGATTCTATCCCCGGTCCTTCTGCTGTTTTGACAGCCCTTACTCTTTCCGGGTTGCCAACAAATCAGTTTTTATTTTTCGGATTTCCGCCTCCAAAAGAAGGAAAAAGGAAGGAATTATTCACAAGAATTAAGAGCATGCAAGAAATATCAAAATTTACTGCAATTTTCTTTGAGTCGCCCTATAAACTCGTCTCTAGCTTAAAAAGCCTTCAAGAAATATTCGGCGATATAGATATTGTGATTTGTCGGGAATTAACCAAGATTTATCAGGAAATCCGACGCGAAAAAATATCTGAAAGTTTGAATCACTTCTCAAAGAAAAAACCTAAAGGTGAATTCACCATTCTATTCTGCAATTAAATCTTAAATCCACACTATAGGTTGACTATTAAGCTTGTTTTTGCTATACTTATTGTTATTGGAATAGCAGAGCACGAACGAAAGTCTCGTGATCTTAGTGTTTAGGAGGGAGAGCAATGAGGTTCGTAAAGAGCTTGAATCACCTAGTACTGGAGGCTATCGTTAGCCTGGCCAGTCGCGCTAGCAGCAAGGTAGTAGAGAGGAGCGACGCCTCCTTCTGCCAGCTTTCTTTGCTAGCGATAGCCGGGGTTCTACTTCGGGGTGGCGACACTGTCGAAGACATATGTCACCGTAGTAGAGTGGTTCGAGTAACCCTGCGGACTGCTTTTGGGCTACTCATGCTCTTTTGGCTCTTCTGTCTTGGAGCGGATATTCTCTACCTTGTTGTTACAGGAGATCCAAGGGCATTGGCTCTTTTCGGCGTTGTGGTGACCTTAGGGCTCTCTACCGTTGTTGCTCCCATCATCATCGGGTGGACCCTCTACCATCTAGGCGGGTGGTTCTGCCCGATCAAACCGGCAGCGCTTCAGAGGATTCTTGAAGAACGTCGGGGGTGATGAGCAGCAAGGTAGCCAAGGCGTCGAAACCCGAGTGCGGAAAATACGAGTAGGCGAATCGCTGAAAGTAAAACCCGCACTCGGAAGTCTTAAGCAAATCTCAAACGAGGTTTATTTAGGAGGAAAAGCGACTCGGAAACGGGTCGTTTTTCTTTGGGATAAATTAACCCATCTATTAGGCTAATAGATTATTTCCAGTCATTGTACCCGGTTTTTGAATTTTGAGTAAGAATAAAATTGTCGGAGCTACATCTGCTAATAAACCAACCGGAAGTTCTATATTCGAAGAATTTAAAAATGATTTTCCAACAACGATAAAGGGTACGGGGTTTACAGAATGTTCAGTATTAATTGCATTTGTTTTAGGATCCGTCATTACCTCAGCATTTCCATGATCTCCGATAATTACTATTATTCCATTAGACGCTAAAACCAAATTAGTAATTTTTTCTAAGCAGGAGTCGAGTGTCTCAATTGCCTTTTTAGTTGCTGATAAGGAACCGGTGTGTGCCACCATATCAGCATTGGCAAAGTTAATAATTATGCAGTCATATAGGTTTTGAGAAATTGTCTTTCCCATATAATCCGTGATTTCCGGTGCGGACATTTCCGGTTTTTTGTCATAGGTAGCCACTTTTGGTGACGGAATATGAACGCGATCTTCTCCCGGGTAAGGTTCTTCCTTTCCACCATTTAAAAAATAAGTGACATGGGCATATTTTTCCGTTTCTCCGATATGAAGTTGTCTTTTTTCGTGCAAAGAAAGCACTGCAGCTAATGGATAATCAATCCTTGGCGGCGGAAAGGCCGTCAGTACGGGTAAATCTTTTTCGTAGTCCGTCATTGTTACGAAAACAATATTTTGGAGAAAACTTTCACGCGGAAAATCGTTAAATGAAGGCATAACAAAGGATTTTGTTAACTGACGGGCCCTATCTGGTCGAAAATTAAAAAAGATAACTGAATCATCCGGTTTAATACGGGCTTCTTTATCCTCGCTTACTAATGTCGGCTCAAGAAATTCGTCAGTAATTCCTTTTTGGTAGGAGTCACTTACTGCCTTTAGCGGATCCAAACCTTTTTCACCGACCCCCTTTACTAAAAGTTCGTATGCTTTCTGGGTCCTTCTCCATCGATTATCTCGATCCATCGCGTAGTACCGGCCACAAATACTAGCTAATTTACCTACGCCAATCTCGGATATTTTGGTTTGTATATTATGAATCGTTCCAAGCGCATCTGTTGGTGAGGAATCCCTCCCATCGGTAAAGGCGTGAATATACACTTTTTTTATCGATCTTGTTTTCGCAAACCAAAGAAGTGAGTAAAGATGTTCTAAGTGAGAGTGAACACTACCGGTTCCAACTAAGCCTAAAAGGTGCAGACTGCTGTTATGTTTCTTTACATGGTCACTGGCGGCTAAAAAAGCGGGGTTTTCCAGGAAACTGCCATCAGCAATTTTCATATTTATCCGTACCAATTCCTGACAAACAATCATACCAGCCCCAATATTTAAATGCCCCACCTCGCTATTACCGGCTGTGCCTGCGGGTAGACCGACCGATTCCCCCGAAGCTAAAAGGTTGGTATGAGGATAGGCAAGTGAAATTTTATCCCAGAAAGGTTTGCGTGCCAGTGAAATAGCGTTACCCGGCCCGGGTGGTGCCACTCCCCAACCGTCTAATATTATCAACACAACTGGTTTGGCACTCATACAGGCAGCTTTAATTCCTTTCCTATTTCAATTAATCTTTCGTATTTAACTAACCGTTCTTTTTGCGAGGGGCAGCCGATTTTAATAAAATCAGCCTTCACCGCTACCGCCAGATCTGAAATAAAAGTATCCATTGTTTCTCCCGCACGATGAGAAATAATTATTTTTAATTTCTTCTCTTCAGCTTCCCGAATAAATTCCAGGGTTTCGCTTAAAGTACCAATTTGATTTGGTTTAACTATTACCCCATCTATAAGATTATCAGATAGCGCTTTACGTAGACGCTCAACATTGGTAGTGGTAAGATCATCAGCAATTAGTAAACTTTTTGGGGATAATTGTTTTTTTGCTAATTTCCACCCAATTAAATCTCCTTCATCAAATGGATCTTCAATTGAAAATAAACCATAATTTTCCTGCAATTTATTATAAAATTCAATCAGTTTTTCATTTGAAAAAGGATTTTGTGAATCGCGTAAGTAATATTCATTATTTTTGAAAAAAGAGGAAGCGGCTGCATCAATACCGACATAAAATTTTCCGGTTTTAAAATTTTCACTTAAAATATTTTTCAAGAAAGCTATGGACGCTTCATTGCTGGGTAAATGTGCCGCAAAACCGCCTTCCTGTCCTAATTGGCCATCAAATCTATTTTTCTTCAAAGATGTATTTACTTGAGAAATGAGTTTATTCAGTAAATCTAACTTGTTTTTTATAGTCGGAAAATCAAAGGGTATAACCAGAAACTCCTGGAAATCAAGACCATTTTTTACATGCCTTCCTCCCTCAATTAAATTAACCATTGGTGTCGGAAATTTATATTCCGAATCATTAATCCCAAGGAGATCTCTCAGATATTCGTAAAGTGGCATTTTTTGTGAGGCAGCTTCTGCGACAGCTATTGCCAAAGAGACGGATAAAATTGAATTTGCGCCCAGATTGCTCTTATTTTTTGACCCGTCCAAATCTACCATTAACCGGTCTATTTCTTGCTGGTCTTTTGAATCTTTTCCCCGTAAGGCTTTAAAAATTGTTTCATTAACATTTTGAACCGCTTTTAAGACCCCTTTGCCATCATAACGTTTAGAATCGTTGTCTCGGAGTTCCCAGGCTTCATTTTTTCCAGTTGAAGTACCCGAAGGAACACAAGCTTCCCCAAAAGAACCGTCTGTCAGTAAAACTGAAGTTTTAAGGGTTGGAATTCCGCGTGAATCTAATATTTCATCCGAATAAATTTTAGATATTTTTGCCATCAAATTTATCTTACCAGATTTAGAGGTTAGTATCAGCAGCCCGAGGAATATGCAAGCCGCCGGTAACCGGAAGGATAATACCAGTTACGTATTTTGCTTTGATAGGATCAGCAAGGTATAAACAACTTTGAGCAATATCGGCGGAAACCCCGGCCATTTTTCCAAGTGGAACATCTTCTTGATATCTTGGATTTTTCCCGTCTTTGGTATCGATATGACCAGGAGCAATTGCATTCACCCTGATTCCTTTTTTCGCTAATTCTAAAGCTAAATTTAGAACTAAAGAATTAATCGCTGCTTTACTAGCATCGTAAGTAGGATCAAGAGAAGGATATTTTGCATGAATAGAAGTAACAAAAATTACTGACGAACCATTTTTCATTTTTTCCGTCACCTTCTGAGTTAGAAAAAAGGGTCCTTTTAAGTTTGTCGATAATACTAAATCGAAATCTTTTTGATTTGTTGCATAAAACTTTTTCACTAAACCTATCCCCACATTGTTTATTAATATATCCGTAATACCAATTTTATTTTCGATAGTTTTTATAAAAAATTCAAGCTGTTCAATTCTCGTGATATCGATAACTTCTGCAATAACCTTAACCCCAAGCAGATCTAATTCTTTTTTAACCTCATTTACCTTTTCCCGTCTTTTATCAAAAAAGGCAATATTTGCACCTTCCTTTGCAAAAGAAGTAGCAATTTCTTTACCAATACCTTCTCCCGCACCGCTAACTAAAACTAATTTATCCCTGAAAGATTTGTCCATAAATAAATTTAAAATAAAATAATAATGTTAATTAGCTGAACCAACAGCTTGAGAAATATTTTTAAATCCGTCTTTCCTTAAAAGCTTTACTAACCCTTGATTAATCTCACTAATTACTTGTGGGCCCTCGAAAATCATACCGGTAAAAAGTTGGACTAAACAAGCTCCTAACTTTATTTTTTTATAAGCATCTTTAGCTGAGAACACCCCACCACAGCCAATAATTACTGATCTACCCTTGGTTTTTTGGTATACGTAACTAATTAGATCGTTAGCTAAATCCTCAACCGGCTTCCCGCTTATTCCTCCTTTTTTTGGTACATTTTTATCAAAAATTTTATTATTACTGCGCTCTTCAGTAACATTTGAGCAAATAAATCCGTTTACTCTATGCTCGGAGCATATATCAATTATTTTATCGATTTGTTCTTTACTTAAATCAGGCGATAATTTAACAAAAATAGGCTTTTCAGTCGGGATTTTATCTATTTCGGTTAATAGTTTATCTAATTTTTCAGAACTAGTAAAAGGTTGTCCGCCATAAGCATTTGGACAGCTAATATTTATGGTGAAATAATTACCAACATTAGAAAATTGGCTATACGCTTTTAGGTAATCTTTTATACCCTCGGTTGTTACAACAGTTTTTTTATTATTTGTCTTAGCAACATTAGTGCCTATGGGAATTATAAAGTTTTCATTTTTTAAGCGGTTTGAAATTTCTACGCATCCTCTATTCATTAATCCGTAGTAAACCACTAAACCTTTTGACTTTTTAAGTCGCCACAATCTTGGTCGTGGGTTTCCTTTACACGGTTCCCCAGTTATAGAACCAATTTCAGCAAAGCCAAAACCAACAGAAGGTAATATATTGGTAAGAAGGCCATCTTTATCAAAACCGGCCGCTAATCCAATTGGATTATTGAATTTAATACCCAAAATATTTTGCTCCAATTTTTTATTTGAATATGATAGGAAAAAGGTGGTTAATTTTCGAGAAAAGGAACTTGATCCAAGTACTCTTCCTAACCTAATCATGGCATCATGTACTGCTTCTGGATCAAGAAAAAAGAAGACTGGTTTTAAAAAACCTTTATAAATTAACTTAAAAAAGATATTCCTAATCGATATAATTATTTCCTTCATCTAAATTATTTTACCACTAAAGTGCTAGTCTCTTGCTTACCTGCTCCCAGTTTATAATATTCCAAAAAGCATCAATCCATTTTTTCCTATCATTTTTGTAATCTAGATAATAGGCATGCTCAAATACATCAATAACCATTAATATTTTAAATTCCGGATACAAATTTACATTATGCTTTTCGATTTGGGTTATTAATGGTCTCCTGGTCTGATCGCATAAAGAAAGGGCCGCCCAGCCAGAACCTTCAACACTAGCCGCACTTTGTGAAAATTCTTCTTTAAAACGTTCAAAGCTACCAAACTCGTCTTCTATTAATTTTAAAAGATTTCCGTGAGGTTCAATTAATTTTTTGGGTGAAGTCATATTTTTCCAGAAAAGAGAATGAAGAATATGTCCGCCTACATTAAACGATAGCGATTTTAAAATACCTTTTATATCTAATTCCCTTTTTTCTTGTCTGGCTTTGTTCAACTTCTCAAGTAAATTATTTGCTTCGGTAACGTAGGCTGTGTGATGTTTATCATGATGAATTCTTAATTGTTCTTCCGATAGAAATGGAATCAATTCCCCATAACCATATGGTAGCGGTGGTAAAATGTATAAACTTGTTTTTTTCATTTATTTACCTTTCCTTTCTTTACACGGGCAGTTTTTAAAATTTTCGTATACCAATGCAATTCTTCAAGAAATGTGCGCATGCTTTGTTTATAAGAAGGATCCGTTAACAAACCATTACTGTCAAAAAGATTACTAATGTTTCCAAAATAAATCGCTTCACGGATCGGAATCATATGTAATTCTATCAAAACCAAACGTAGCTGCTCTACCATCCTCGCTCCGCCTAATTTCCCTATTGATACTCCGCATATACCGACTGGTTTATAGTGATATTCACCATATAGCATATCTAGCATTATTTTCAATTCACCAGGATATCCATGATTATACTCCGGGGATACAATTATGATCCCATCAGCTTTTGTAATTTCTCTCGATAATTTTTTTGATTGTGTATTTATAAGTGTATTGTCGGTTACACCTGTTAAATAATCACGTACGTCTATTAAATTCGTTTTAGTACCAAATCTTATAACTTCTGATAGGACAAAATTTGCGGCCTTTTCTGACTTCCTACCAACTCTCGCCGTTCCTAAAATTACCGGTATATACATAACTATTTCTCTTTTAATTCACTTACTTCTCCCGCTCCATGTTTTAATTCGTTTACCTGCTCTTTATCCAATTCTAATAATAAAGCCTGGAACTCACCGATATGGGTTTTTTCTTCTTTAGCGATTTCCAAAAGCACTTTCTTGATTATTATACTTGTAGTAAATGCGGCCATCTGTTCGTAGAAATTTACCGCATCAAGTTCGGCAATAATCCCTGCCCGCAAAATTTCCCTATTAACCTCTCCCTTATTCACTTTTTCCAAAACAACGGGAAGTGTTGATAACATAATATTTCACCTCCTCCAAACGTAAACTATGTAATACAAATTAATAAATTACAACAATCAAGTAGGAATAGGATTGTGCATGCTTAACCTTTATATTTCAGCGAATAAAACTACGTAGTTTTTACCGTAAGCTTTAGCACATGCAGGACAAGTAGTGTAGCAAAAATACATTTTTTTAATTTCTTTTTTCTTGCCTTCCGCAAAAGACTTCATTTCCTTCATCCAATTGCTAATGTTTTTGTACGGGCCTTCAAACACCTTTGTTAAATATTTTCCTGACAGATTTACCATTTCTGATCCCGGTACCTCTTTACTAACGGCAATATAAATATCTGATCCCCAAAGAGACTTTTCATCGGAGAGCATTAATTGAACGCTTGATAGTGCTCCAGCTTTTTCAATCTTTTCCATATTCCTGGTTACTACCTGACCCATATTTATAGGAATATGTAAAAAACTTTTAACACGATCTCTAACAAAAAGCTTATCTTGCCAATTTATTTCTTTTTCGTTCCACGGAGTCGGATCAAAACGCTTACAGCAACCAGTTTCTTTTTTATCGTCCACCTTACTTCACCTCCTTTTAATATTTATCCTTATTACAGCTTTATTTGACTACTGGCAATCCCTGAACAGACCATTCGGTTATTCCTCCCAAAAGATTATAGACCTCGTTAAAACCAAGCTCTTTCATTGTATTTAATGCTTTCTTGCTTCGAGATCCGCTGCGGCAATAAACAATGTAAGCTTTATTTTTATCAAGTTTATTTAGATTGTTTTTAAAATCTGCCGAGTTGTAATCTAAATTAATTGAAGACTCGATGTGACCGCTTGAATATTCTGATATTGTCCTTACATCAATTACTGTTAAGTTTTCCTTGTCCTTATTATTTTGGATTAAATTATTAGTTTCTTGGGCATTAATATCTTTAAATATTGGTTCTTGTTTGGTTTGAGCTTGTTTCACTTGTGATACCTCACCGGTTTTTAAATTTTCTTCTTTTTGACCAGAATTACTTATTAACCAGATTATTCCCGTTACAATAATAACTGCTAATATTATTAAACTAAAATATTTTGAATTCATTCAAACCTTTTTTCCTATACTGCCTCTATGGTTGACGGTGGTTTTGGCGTTATATTGTATGTAACACTAACAACTTTTGGCATCTCGTTGATTATTTCCCTAACTAATCTTTCCAACGTATTATATGGCAGCCGTGTTGGCTTGGCAATTCTGGCATCAAGGCTATCCCAGCAGCGGATTTCGATCTGTAATCCAAACTCTCTTTTACCATTTCGGATTCCGGTAACTTTGTCTTCATGTAAAATTGCCAAATATTGGAAAGCCTTTTTATTCGCAAGTTCTTTTTCCAAAATCTCTGTCGCTTTTCTGATAATTTCGATTTTTTGCGGTGTTGCTTCTCCAATAACCCTAGCGGTCAAAGCCGGACCGGGAAAAGGCTTCCGGTTGTAAACTGATTTTAATAATCCAAGTGATTTGGCGATTTTTCTAACACTATCTTTCCGAAGTTCAATTAATGGCTCAATAATTTTATAGCCAAAGGCTTTTTCGGGATCGATACCTAATTGTTGGAAAACGTTATGTTGTCTTTTAATACCGGCAATTGTCTCATCAACGTCAGTTAAAATAGTCCCCTGTAAAAGATACTTTGCTCCGCTTTTTTTAACCAGGGGCCCAAAAACATCCTTATAAAAAGATTTTGAAATTGCTTCTCTTTTTTCTTCCGGATCAGTCAACCCTTTTAACGCGTTAAAGAATATTTCTTTTGCATTAACTTTCTCCACCTTAATACCCAATTTCTTAAATAAATTTACTACTTGTTCTGGCTCACCCTCTCTCATCAGTCCGTGATCAATAAAATAAGTTTTTAATCTATCTCCCAAAGCTTTATGTCCTAAAATAGTTACAGTTGAAGAATCCACACCGCCAGATAAAGCGTTAATCGCCAAACCTTCGCCAACCGTGTTGGATATTTCTTTAATTTTTTCTTTTATAAATTTTCCCGGCTTTAAATTAGTTGATTTGATTTCCTTAAATTTCATTTCTTTAATTCTTCTTTAATAATTTCTTCAAAGGCACTGTACGGCTGGGCGCCTTCAAGAGGTATCCCGTTAATAAAAAATGATGGGGTGCCGCTAACTCCATATTTTGTACCATCTTCAAAATCTTTCTGCACTTCGCCTGCCATCTCTCCGGAATCTAAACATTTATTAAAACTATCGGTATTTAATTTTAATTCCGCAGCATATTTTTTAAGGCTTTCCGTATCTAGCACTTTTTGGTCTTGATACAACTTATCATGATATTGCCAAAATTTACCTTGTTTATCAGCACATTCGGCTGCTTCAGCGGCTTTCTGGGCATTCTGGTGAAAGTTTAACGGAAAATCGCGGTAAACAAATTTTACCTTGCCGGTTTTTATATAATTTTTTTCTACCTCTGGAAGTACCTTAGTAAAAAAATAGCCGCAGTAGGGACATTGGTAATCAGCAAATTCGATTATCGTTACTTTAGCGTTTTTGGATCCCTTGGTAGGATCATCTTCAGCACTTACGTTAACCCTCTCAACTTCTTTTTGGGCACTTTTTACATTTGCGTCTGCTTTAGAATCTAATTTTCTATACAAATCAAAAGTTAGAACTAAATTCACTAATAATAAAATCAAAGCCACTACAACCAAATTGTTTAGTAATTTTATTTTCTTCATAAATTTAATGAAGATTTTATTCTCTCTGAATAAGAAAGACAAGGCTTTGTGGATGAAAAACTAAATATCACATTTATTTTCTTGGAATAAAATTCAATGCCAAGGAATTGATGCAATAGCGTTTTCCGGTTGCAGTCGGCCCATCGTCAAATACGTGGCCGAGGTGAGAACCGCATTTTTTGCACATTACCTCAATTCTTCTTGTTCCAAGAGAATAATCATCAGTGTAAGTTATGTTTTCATTGACAACAGGCTTGTCAAAAGAAGGCCACCCGGTTACCGAATCAAACTTTGCGTTAGATGAAAAAAGCGGTACCCCGCAGACAACACAAGCATACTTTCCAGGATCTTTATTGTGTGTGTATTTACCCGAAAAAGGCAGTTCTGTGCCTTTCAGAAAACACACATTATACTGCTCTGGTGTAAGATTCTTTTTCGCCTCTTCCAGGTCAATTTTCGAGCTTTGGTTTTTCATTTTTATTCAAAGCTTCAAGAAAACCCCGATTTTTAAATTGGGGATGAATTGAAGCTGCGAAGACATCTTTCCTTAAGGACGGGAACCACCGGTTTTTACGCTGGGGGGATGTCATATTCCTCCTTTACGCTATCGCCAAATTCCCTCATCAACTTTCTTATCTTCGGATCGATCACAATCGTACAATAGGGGTTTGAGTGTCTATTGGCTTCATAATAATTTTGATGGTAACTTTCGGCTGGATAAAAGCTGCTGAAAGGTACAATTTCCGTAACGATTTTATCCCCAAATCTACCTAGTTTTTCTTGTTTTCCTTTTGAAGCGGCGGCTTTTCTTTTTTGTTCTTCGCTGTGATAAAAGATAACTGATCGATAATGCGTACCTATATCAGAGCCTTGCCTGTTTGGAGTAGTTGGATCATGTGTTGCCCAGAAAACTTCCAGTAATTTTTCGTAGGGAACTACTTTTGGGTCAAATTCTATTTGGATGCTTTCTGCGTAACCAGTACGGCTGCTAGAAACTTGTTCGTAAGTAGGGTTTTCTATTTCTCCTCCACTATAACCAGAGGTTACTTTTTCGACTCCTTTGAGCCGTTTAAATATTGCTTCTGTGCACCAAAAACAACCGCCAGCCAGTGTTGCTGTTTCTAGTTTCTTTTCGGTCATATATCCTCCATCACTAAATTATATTCTGTATGTAAACGAAGAAGCTTACGAAATGGATTTATAGACCGAAGAATTCGAGTTGGTAGCGGGTGCCGTCTTCAATTAAATTCGATTATGACTTTTTAACCTCAAGTAAATTTACACCAAAAATACTAGAATGACAGAGTAATAAACAGGGACGAACGTTTGTTTGTTGTTGATGAAAACGATTTCCGTTAAAATGGGGCTACTTTTAGGAAAGGTAGGTGAAGTATGGCTAAAAACAAATTAGATAAAGAAAAATGGGGAGAGCTTCTCTCCAACAAAACCCCGGAAACGCACGCCGAAGTGATGCAGAAACTTGGCATTACTCCTCGCGAGGATTGTAAGTGGCATGAAAAAAACGGCGGCGAACCGGCTGACTGGTCTAAGATAAAGAAAGGAAATTAACTAAATTTTCCGTCTTTCATTTCAACCACTTTATTCGCAAATCCTCTGGTCTATTTTTCTTTGTCTTTTCTAGCTGCATCTGCTTTTGCAATCAGAAAGATAAAAGACCTAAGCCCACAAAAAATACTGCTAAACCTACTGGGAACCCCAACTTAGTATTAAAAACCAATCATCCATAATTACCTCTGTGGTTTGATGTTATTAAGGCTTCTCGTAAAGTTTTCGGCAAACTTTTGCATAAGAGCCTGAAAATCGTTTAGTCGACTAGAGTTGTGAAGCTGATCCCAGTTAATAAGTAACATATCTCGATCTTTTTCGTCCGTAACGTCACCGATTTTCTGCCGTGCGGTTGTAGCCTTTGTGGGATAAAATGTTCCGATAGTAGTGTCTCCGGTGGGCTGAAAAGAATTAACAGAAGCATCGAGCGCTATTGTCATGGTGCGTATGTTCTCAACCGCCGTCTTCATACCAGAAAGCTCACTCTTTGCGCTATTCATATCAGCTTCAACTGCACTCTTCTCTTTTTCGAGAGAAGGTACTTTTGTTTGATACCGATATACATAAAATCCCGCTAGCCCAAGGGCAATAACCGCTACAATGGTTGCTATAATTGCATAAATTTTCATATTTCCTCCCTTATACTCAACTATAACCCTAGATTAGAAAAATAACAAATTTTTATACTTTGGACTCTAGAGTTACCAGTTTATTACAACTTTACCTTACTTTGAAGCTAAATACAAACGTAACAGTAACTACCTGAGTTTATTAGAATCTTAATAATTTGATTCGGTCAATACGAGACTGAACCTCTTTTGAATAAGTATTCTTATCTATAAACGCAAAAAGTGGCGGTGTGTGCTTGGTGCACTCCTGCCACTTCTTCACTATTCTGTTTTAGAGTCGACCTCGAGGCGACTAGATTATTCTCGCCTTCCGCTCCCCTCGTCTCCAGATGCTGTTACCGACTTCAACGAGCTCATCGAGGTTACTCTCCATGACCTTGCCGAGTATCCAGCATTCACTTGGGTACCTCACCTCGTGGTCGTAGAACAAGGCCCAGTCGCCGTATACCACTACCAGTTCATGGAACTTGGTGTTGTAGGCAACCTCCCCCTTTTTGAGTTCTGCCCGCTTCTCATCCCCTTCCATACCTTCGGGGGCGGTGAAGTCATCACCAAGCCGAGTACAGAAGCAAGCCCCACTCAGGCGTGCTTGAAGGGTTTCCCGAGAAGTGGTTTCCAGAGCATCAATGACTGCCGCAGCCATCGGAGAGTCATCAAGCTCTAGTGTCAGGTAAGTGGTCCCCTCTCGCCCGAATAGCTTAAGATTGACTATGGGCATAACCGCTCCTTTCTTCTTGCTCGAACAATCAAATTGTTATGGGATTATATCATAGAGGCAAAACTTTTGCATCACACACCGAAAACGCTAGAATGGCATAGGAAAGCTAATTAAAATTTATGTTGATATATCAATCATAAGTTGAAATTGGTGACCCCGGCGGGATTCGAACCCGCGATCTTCGGGATGAAAACCCGATATCCTAGGCCACTAGACGACGGGGCCACGCTAAGCGTGGCTACACCCAAGCTGAGCTTGGGGCCTTGTAAACCAGTTCATTTTACCATAAAACGTCTTTAGGTTCAATTTTGTAGCGACAGCTTGACTTTTTCAGAAAAAATAATAAAATCACTTCTAGCGTGGAAACAGCGGCATGGAGCTCAAGTCTTTGGGCTTGATAGGGATCATCCCCCTACGTCTGGTTCTGGTAGAGTACTTGTCAGTGTGTAGAATAGCGGGGAGACCAAACATCTCCTGGATGCAAGGCCGACAGTGAAATACCCGTCCTGACAAGTGAGCGAAGGACTCTTTTGGTTCCTTCTCCCACTGGGAAACTCTGCGACTTGCTTTGACAGCCGGTTGTCAGGGGCAAGTTAGCTCTACGGGATTCTACGCGACTCGGGGAAGACCATTTCGGCATCCGGCATCGGTCTTCCCCTCTCCTTTCAAATTTCCTAATAAAATTCAACTATACTGTTTTAACTTAAAATTCTTGCTTTATTACTCACGCGAGTAGTTTTTGGATAGGTTTGCTTGGCGTCCTGAAAGCCATTCTTTGGCCCGCGTTTTTAGTCTACGAAGCACTAAAATTTCTGAAAATGTAACTTTAGGTTTTACTAACATTTTTGGTGGAAAATCGAAATAACGATAGTAAAGAAAGTAGCTAGTAAAATTTCTAAACTAGTTAAGCGTGGGGTATTTTTATAAACCTTTTATATCTTTATGAAATTTTTCTACTGTCTCACCTAATGTTTTTAAATTTGTTTTAATATGAGTAATTGGAACTTCTTTGAAATGAATTTGGATAATAATGGGTCTATTTAAACCTTTTCGATCATATACTGCGTGTCCACCTGCAACTCGTTTTAAGTGGCAACCTTTAAACATTAGGTATTTTTCAAAAACAGTTCTTTTGATTGGTCGTAACTCTGGCATCTAAACGTAGCAGGGTATCTTAACGGTTTCTTCTGTTTGCGATACAATTTTTGGAGGCTGTAATGATTTGTTTATTTTCTGCCAACCAAATTCTTTCAATACTTCCTCAAGAGTACCCTTCTCCTCTATTTCGTCAAAGAAAATATTAATAGACTCAGAAAAGCTTTTCTTTGCTGACTCTATCGAATCGCCTGTAGCAGCAAAATCTAATGCTGGTGTATAGGCAACATAATAATTTTGTTCTTTTATTATAAGCACTGGGAGTGATACGTTTCGTTTCATAAATAGAAGTATACAACAATAATACAAATATTTAACTAATCAATCAACTCCTAAAATGTTAGATTACGGAGCTTTAATTTTAAGATTCTAATATACTAAGGTAGTTACTGCCGAATGAGGATTTAGCTTCAATTTTTGGTCATTTTGCATTTTTGGTGTAAAATTCGAAATACTTATGGAAAAAGTAAGTGTTGTTGCTGTTTATATTGAGCAGGATAGCAAGGTTTTGATGGTGCAGGAAAAAGGTCAGGCCTGGGGTCTTTGGTCGGTACCAGTTGGACACATTGACGAGGGCGAAACATTGGAAGAAACTGCGAAGCGAGAAGTAAAGGAAGAAACTGGCTACACTATCGAATTAACAGGTAACTTAGGTAAAAAGCTAGTTTCCGACATTGAATATAAAGGAGGGGAAAGAGATAAAGGGAAACAAATTGAAATAAATATTCTTAAAGGAAAAATCAATAGTGGGGATCTCAAACCAGACTTGGAAGGCTTGCTAGATGCAAAGTGGCTAGATAAAAACAAGACTTCTAATTTACCTCTAAGAGGCCGCTGGGTAAAAGCTATTCTTAATTCCCAAGTCTAGTTGTCTGCGTCTTTAGCATTTTTGGTGTAAGATACAAATAGAATCTATTTATGTCTTGGACTACTTTTTCAATTTTAGCCGCTCTTATTTGGTCGATAGTCAACATTGTTGATAAATACGTACTTTCGAAACTTGTAAGCCGCCCAATCATCCCGTTAATTGTGTTGGGATTTGTGGGACTAATAACAAGCATTTTTGTCTTTGTGGCAACTGGTTTACAAGGGCTTTCCTCTTTTAATATCTTTCTTGCACTTGTCGCGGGTGTTTTTTACGCCTTAATGGGATTTTTTTACTTTCAGGCAGTAAAAGTTGAAGAGATCTCAAAAGTAGCTCCGCTTTTCTACCTATCCCCGTTTTTTATACTAGTAATCGCAGGTTTAACCTTGGGTGAGGTTTTCCCTCCGATTAAGTATCTTGGAATTTTATTACTTATCATAGGGGCTATTCTTATCTCAATGAAAAGCCTGTCTTCTTTTACTTTCGGAAAAGCCTTTTGGTTAATGATATTGTCATCACTTTCTTTAGCGTTTAGTCAGGTGCTTACCAAACATCTCCTAAATTTCGCTGATTTTTGGACGGTGTTCGCCTATATTCGAGTGGGTGCTTTCCTTGCCCTTGTTCCCGCCATTTATCTTAATTTTTCTGAACTCAAAGCGATTTATAAAGAAAGTGGAGCAAAAGTATTTGAAATAATGTCCTTTAATGAGTCACTAAATCTGGTTGGAGTTTTATTTATTACTCTAGCGGCAACTACTGGCTTTGTTACCTTAGTCAACGCACTTTCATCAATTCAGCCTTTTTTTGTTCTTTTTTTCACGGTTTTGCTTAGTATCTTTCTGCCGTCAATTTTGAAGGAAGAAATTAGTAAATCGACGATCTTTTTGAAGGCAACTTCTATAGGAATGATGTTTGTTGGTGCACTACTAGTCGCTTAAAATCTTCAGCTTAGGGACAGGTTTAATTTGTCAACCCAATATTCTATCTTTCGTGTGTCTAGGACACGATACATTTCGGAATAATTGACCTAAAAATTATGCCGGCTGATTGTCATCGTGCCAGATACACTCTACCAAGGTTTTCAAAGAGAAACTACGCTGTTCTCATGAAAACCATTTA
>Ga0315284_10000132_pt1 | contig 99132 bp, 74 predicted proteins | sample YL17G09_16_MG_FD_203696 | JGI IMG/M metagenome (GOLD analysis project Ga0315284, IMG submission 203696) | Sediment microbial communities from Yellowstone Lake, YNP, Wyoming, USA - YL17G09_16 | ecosystem: Environmental > Aquatic > Freshwater > Lake > Sediment | place: USA: Wyoming | collected... | reverse complement strand
CGTGCGTCCCGCTCGCATTATTACTGGTATTTACAAGTATGCGTGCGGGACGCACGCGCTCCCAGTGGGGTTTTTCAACAGTCCCGTCTCGGCGGCATTTTTAATGTGTTTCTGGAAATAAAATGGGGACAGTATCTATTTTTACGATTTTTGCGATAAACTATTTGGCACTTAGAAAAGATAAGGAGAAAGAAAAATGATAAAAGAATTTGCCGAATACAAAGCGGTACAGAAGAAAGTAAAAATTTATTTCGGGCAGAATTTTTGCATAACCGGTGAGATTTTGGAGCTCAGTCCGGATCATATCATAATTAATTCAGAAGGCAAGCCCGTGGTTGTGAGCATGAAGCATATTGTTTATTTTCATGAGGGATAGAAAAACAGGATTCCGGCATCGCTGATTTGCATTGTCCAGTTCATTGTACTTTGGTCTCGACGCGATGCCGGGCTACGTATTAAATGTATTTTCACCGGGAGCGCGGACATCCCTGTCCGCATGATTATTAGCTTTTTATAAATAGCGGACAGGGATGTCCGCGCTCCCAGAAGAGTAATTCGATATTTGTGAATCAGCCCCGTAGTTTTTTAATAATTGCATTCGCGGCTTTTTCGCCGGAGATAATCATGCCACCAAAAATGGGACCCATTCTCGGAGCGCCGAAAATAGCATTGGCAGACATCCCGACAGCCCAGACATTAGGATAAAATTCCTTTGTGTTATCGACGACCGTTTTTTCACCCGCATGCGCGTTCATGCACCCCTCACCGACAATTTTTCCCGTGGTTGTTAGAAGTTTTGCCCCCATTTTTCTCTCGATCAGATGAGCAACCTCCGATGGGTGTCCCGATGATTCCACGATTGCTTTAGCGTACATGGTTATCGGGTCGACATGAAGGCATGCGATTTCGACCGCGGACCAGTTGAGGACGAGCCCGACAACTTTCTCGCCATCGATCGCGACATCCTCTACGCTGAGAAGATTAAAAATCTTAGCACCAGCAATACTTGCTTTCGATGCGATGGTCGTGATAGCGCATACAGCATCAGCAGTGTAATAGCCTTTCTCCTCATAATCGTTCACGGGAATACCGAGTTCATCGAAAATCCGTTTCGCATCACTTCCGAAAACGATTTCATTGAACATCATGCCACCGCCCCACATACCGCCTCCGATTGAGAGTTTCCGCTCGAAGACCGCGACTTTGAGACCTGCCTGTGCAAGTCGCCATGCGCAAATAAGGCCTGCGGGACCCGCTCCTACTATGGCAACATCGCTTTCGAGATACTCATCGAGCTTCTCCATGTATCTCCGTAATATTGCGCGACTGATTGTGACATCGTTCAGTTTCATTTTAATTCTCCCTTCAGGAATATGATGTTTGTAACATCAAGGGAACAAGTGAGGGTGGCAAGGGTGTAAAGCGTAATAAGTCAAGGCACATTTTCCTACGACGGTATTATCCGTACAGGTTCAAAGGGTCGATGCGCTATTCGCGCAGCCTCTCAGCCCTCATTCGAGCTCCCCTATGTGCGATAACTATCTCATCACAAAAATTGGTTTATGTCAATAATAAGATTAAATGGGGACAGGAACTAGGTTCGGGACAGTACTTCGAGCGTCAGCGAGCAGCTCAGAGCCATGATCGTAAGGAACATTTGTAATGCAGGAACTGACATAAAGCCTTTCTCATTGATGTATCGCAGATGCTAACGCGCATAGCACTGAGCTACTCGCTAACTCTCGCAGTACTATATCCCCGTGCTGATGCGTGGGGTGCGTGTTCCCCTCTCCTGATTTCAGGAGAAGGGATAAAAGGAGTGAGGTTCTCCTTATTCAGCTACGAAACGATTTACCCGCATGGATGGTCATATTATATGTACTTCGCTTATAATTAAGGTGGAATCATGAAACTGTGAGTAAACCGATGCTGATAAATCCAAAAAGGAGAACACCAATGGCGCTGAAAAGACTGATTATCATAATTTCCGTTATGGTGTTGGGTTCTCTTTTGATTTTCAACTCGACAGCAACATCCTCATACGCGCTTCCAAAACCGTATCAGGACAAAATCAACGAGGCGCATAAGAAGAAGCAAGAAGAGAAGGAGAAGAAGAAAAAGGAAGAGGAGGAAAAGAAGAAAGAGGAAGAGAAGGATGATGAAGACAATTCCAATGATAAGGATAATGCCGAGCCTGATGTGCGCTATTTAATCCCTATAATTCCCGATCGGGATATGACACCGCGAATAAAAATAGTCGAGCTCTCTCTTATGGGTTCAAGCGTAGGCGATTCAAACAGGTTTCGTTCGGGTGACAGTGTCGATGTGAAGCTGAAATATCGAGTTACGGATTACCAGGGGTACGACAATGTGAATATCATGATGATCGCATATGATGATTCCGGATTTGAAATCAATCAGGATAATATTACCAATCCAATTAGAATAGGAGACACGGTCACTGAGATTTTTAATAATGTAATCCCCCAAAACATATTAGAGACGAACAGTAATTTCAAAATCGGAGTGACAATTGAGGTAGAGGGGATTCGTGAAAGCGGTACAGTGTATGCACAGGTAGGCAATTATACGGGGGGGGGACAAATCCGCATTCACAGGGTTTTCCTGACATCGGATAATTACCTTGATTTCGGATACTGGGATTTCCCGAAAGAGTCATTCAAAGGCGGCGACCCATACAGGCTCGTTGTGGAATACGAGTTGGATCGCGGCTCGGATAACGATGTCGAATTCGAATACAAGCTTACAACGCGTTATGACAGCGTAATAGACGAGGGTAATTTCTGGGACAACGCCCGGCAGGGATTTCAGGAGGTTGTTCGTCACGGATGGTTCCCAAATTCCTTCTTTGATGAGTACAGCGGCGTCAGAGTCGAAGTAAAAGCATATTACGCCGGTGACATGGATACCGAATCATGCTATGTTCAAGTTCACGCTGATGATAATGACTGGTATGACCAGATGGTTTATGAATATCCGTATCGCCAACAGAAGCGGGAATTCTCTATCGGACCTGTTTATTTTGCAAATGATATAGAACCGTCAAAATACAAATCGTATTTCACACCGGATGAAAGCATCAATGTGATTGTGTCGTACGATTACAATCGGTTGCCATATGGTTCGAGGCAGCATGCGGCAGTTTTGAAGTATGTAGTTTATAATCCATCCGGCGAGGATTTACTCAATGGCAGAGACCAGTTTTTCCCATTGCCACAAGATAAAAAGAGAATCAAGCTCCTGGACCCGGGGCAGACGATGTTAGGGCGATATGAAATCGATATAACTCTTGAGATTGGGGATTATGTAGGAACAAATAAAAGCTATTTCTATATCAACAGAGATACATCGGATACGCTGCTTGAAAAAACTGAAAACGAACCGGGATTAATCCCCGGAACGAATCCGATCGAATACCAGATAGATAATTATCTTCTATTGAAACTTCCTCCGGACTGGGATACCGCGTTCGGTTATGAGCCCGATGATCCGCCACTCATATTCCAGCCTGCCATCGATATCACGGGCGAAGTTCTGATTTTCAACTTTGATAATCCGGCGATCTCGATCGAGGATGCAATCGCTGAATATGAAAAAAAGGAAAAGGAAAATTCCGGGATCGGTGAATATAAGGAGAGTTTCACGAAGACGATCGACGGTCAAAATTCGATATACCGGTTCTATGATGGCAAAATAATTTCAAAAGGTAAACTCTTCGAGGAGAAAACTGAAGATGTAAAGATTGGAACTATATTCAGCATTAATTCGGAAAAGGATAACGTCCGTCTTTATGTAATTAGAATTGTCGCACCATGGGATAAATTCGATGACCTGTATAACATAACATCAAGCTTGTCGGAAATGATCAAATATTCTGTCAGCAGCAGCGAAAAAATTTAAAGAGTGACCGCTGCAAAAAGAGAGATTCCTCAGCGAAATTCAGAATTTGACAAATCTGCTTACAGTAATGATAAGCTTTCTAACAATATCAAATTCTGAATTTCGCTTCGGAATGACATACTTTGTTTTTTTGCTTCGATCACAAAGAAAATTAAAAATTCAGTTTCGCTTTCTCAGTGACGATTCTGTTAAAATGGGGTCGTAATAAACGGCTGATAGAACCATTTATGCTTTTGAATTTAATCACATCGATACGCTACCGTAGCTGGACTAAGAACCTGCTTGTATTCGGCGCGCTTTTTTTTGTGCCAGGGGCAATATTTGAAACCGGCGCTTTGTTAAGGTCGTTCATGGCTTTTATCGCTTTCTGCCTGATTGCGAGCGGCACATATATAATCAATGACATCGCGGACAAGAATCGCGACCGGGAGCATCCTGTCAAAAAGAACAGACCCATCGCATCGGGGAAATTGCCTGTCGGGGTTGCAGGTGTGTTCGGCACTTTGTTCATAATAATCGGTTTCGCGATTTCGATCTATCTCGACAGCGTACCTTTTGAAATAGCCGGTTTTTACAGGGTAGTCCATATAAGGAATATCCTGACATTCACGCTTCTCGCGTATCTTGTCATGACGCTTTTATACAGTCTGGGTTTGAAAAGGATCCCGATACTGGATGTGTTGATAATAGCGATGGGATTTGTCATGCGCGCGGTAGCGGGAGCAGCGGTTCTGAATGTCCAGATAAGCCAGTGGCTTCTGCTTTGTACCCTGTTGCTGAGTATCTACCTCGCCCTTGCCAAGAGGCGCGGTGAGATAGTTGAGCTTGGCATGAGTGCGGTGAATCATAGAGAGAATCTTGCGGATTACTCGATTCCTCTGATTGACCAGTTTTTAAGCATCACTGCAGCGACAAATATCATTTCATATTCGTTATACACATTTCTCGCTGATTACAACAGAGGGAGTTACCTGATGGTGACAATCCCGATGGTAATATTCGGCATTTTTCGGTATCAGGCACTTGTAACGATAAAGGGGGCAGGAGCAAATCCTGAGGAGATATTGCTTAAAGATCGTCCGATTCAGGCTGATATTCTTATATGGTTGATCTCAGTTGTATTGATCCTTAAATTCGGGCGAGCATGAATCCCCATTTCATTTGTTCCCTTACCACATTTTATACTCCTGAAACGTTCGGTCCCCAGATGTATTTATGTATCTGTATGCTCATTCGGACAGGCAATCCGCATGAAATAATCCATTCGGCAAGGTCTCGCGGGGGAACCACATTCCATGCCGGCTGAAACAAAACATAAGGAGTGAGTTTCAAAAGGTTTAACGATTTTGTTTGCTCGATTCCCCAGTCGAAATCATTTTTTGATGTAACGACAAACTTGATTTCATCCTCGTCTGCAATATATTTCAGATTTGACAGCTTGAATTCGCCTCCGGAAAGGCTTCCGGGGGTTTTAATGTCGATTATTTTTTTCACTGATTGATGAATAACGCTTAAATCCAGAGTTCCATTTGTATCAATAAAAGCTTCGAATCCGAGTTTGACTATTTCATCAAGCAGTTTGGTTGTTGCTGATTGAATAAGCGGTTCTCCGCCTGTAATGTATTTGGGAAGGTCTTTGCTTTCTTTGATGGTTTCAAGAAGTTCATTGATTGAATAATCGCGCGAATACGGGTAATCAGCGACATTGGTATCGCAATAAATACATTTCAGGTTGCATCCTGCGAGACGGGTAAAATGCATGGGACGTCCCGCGTGATGCCCTTCGCCCTGGATGCTCGTGAAAATCTCGTTTATTTTGAGTATCTCATCCATTATTCTAATTTACACCAATTGGGATCGCGGACAGCTTGGGGCTGTTGAAAAAGTATAAAAAAGAGAGATTTCTCCGCTGCGAAATGACATGAATATCGAATTTATCAACAGACCCAAGCTGTCCGCGATCCCGGTTTATTCATCCGGAGTATATTCAGCACAGGATGAGTCGTTCTCATGCACTCGCACGGAAATAACTCGAATCCCCTTTTTTCTTATCGTTTTTGATAGTTTATCGAAAACGAATTTGGCGATTCGTTCCGCTGATGGGTTTTCTTTTTTGAATTCGGGATGTTCATTGAGAATCGTGTGGTCTATATCATCAAGAATTTTGATGAGGGATTTTTTTAAAGAAGTGAAATCGAACAACATGCCGGTACTATCGAGTTTTTCGCCGCCGAGTATCGCTTCGACAATCCAGTTATGTCCATGGAGATTTTCGCACCTGCCTTTATAACCTCGAAGGAAGTGTGCGCTTGAGAAATGATGTTTCACGGTAACTTTATACATCGTTTATAAATTTGACTGTTGCATAAAGTATATCAAGGAAAAAATGGGGACAGTCCACAAACATTAAGTTTCTTTGTTCGTTCTACAAGTCGTACTTTACTTACTGTCTTGACACATGCGATTTGTCGAGTTGGGACTGTCCCCATTTTTTCACAAATACTGTCTTTCGCCCTCAAGTTCGTTCAGGAAAGACGCTCCATAATCAGATTCCTGCATATGTTCATCAAGAATAAATATCCGTCCGCGGCCCTCAAGGTAATTTTTCCATCTGCGAAGGCTTTTTGTGAGTGTAAAGTGGACTTTGGGTTCGAGATATTCGCTAATGTAATCCAATCCGGCGTTCTCCATCTCCATTTTTACAAAATACTCAATGGGATCTTGAAGCGATGTTAAGTGCAGTGATTCCAGAATAAGGTTATCGGGCGATGATTCGAACTGATGGATATCCTCGAAGAGATCTGTTAAACCGAAGAATACGACATTCATGTGTTTCGCAAATTCCTTGATTAACAAACCTTTTGGACCATCCTGCTTCTGAAACAAAGGCCAATAGCCGGATTCTTTCAGTTTTGGAGCGAGTCGGTATTTAAAATTAAGAAGTTCCTGGCTTCCTCTGACAATAACAAGGGAACGCCCGGGATATCTCAGAATGATGTCGTTAATCGCATCACCCTTTATATTCATGACTCTTTTCTTTGAAAAGGAGGAATCATCCTTTATTGGTTGCGATAGAAAGATTTTATTCCCCGGAGGGATAGATGGAGCGATATCGAGGTAATTGTAATGGTTGGAATCGCGCCCGATTAAATCAAGATATTTCTCCCAGTTAAGGTTATTGCATAGATGATGCGTGATGAAAAAATACCTTTCAGTTTCACCAGGATAATTCAGGAATGTCTTATCGAGGATGTGCTGGAAGAAAAGGAAGCGGCAATTCTTGTTATCGGCATTTTCGATTATATCAAGGCAGAGCACAAGTTCATCTTTTTGCATCTTCTTGATAGATTTATCAAGTCGTACAGCGATTTTTTTCAGCATTGGGGTCAGGAAAGAAATTTGCCCGTGATCGGCTGGAATCAAATTAACAAAACCCATGGTACAGGAAGAGAGCCGCTTGAGCTCGTTCATCAGCTCGAATGATTCACCGACGATATTCTCAGTTACGAAGAGGAAAAATCTCTTGCCTTTCTGAAGCCTGTTGTGTCCTGCGGTCGAAATGAGATTTTCTGCAAGATGGAGGAGGATATCGATTGTTTCATCGGTAAGCTGTTTTTGCTTTTTTAATTTTTCGGATGTTTGAGCGGAAGATAATTTTATTATCCTATCCATCAGTATCTGCACATGGTGAAGGACAAAAGAATGGATACCGCCCACCAGGTTATCCCTGAATATGCCTTCGGCAGCGAACACTGTGAGATCGATTTTGGAGGGGATATTTTCGGCACGAGGGATTTGTTCCTCTTCCTTGAGAACCCTGAAGGGGAAGCCAAGAAATTCAGCAGTCTTAGCTGCTTTAAGAGTTTCAATGTAAAAGCATTTGTCACGGAAATCGCAGTTCTCATGTTCGCAGTTTGCGGCACTTATGAAGGAGATCGATTCGGCAAGTCCGGGCAGATTATTCCAGATCCACCAGCTAAGGCTGGAGAAATTTCCATAATCGCTTGTCCGGGCGAAAGAATTCAGAACAGCAATCTCGAAGGATTTCAGCGAAAGGGGATTATCGCGACATCCCTCGATGAAAATGTTCAATAATTTTTTGCATAATATTCTTTCTCGTCCGGGATAAAGTACAAGGTTTGCGGAGCGTTCACGGATGTTAGCCCATTTTTTATCTACCCCCCAGAAATCACCGGGATACTGCACAGCGGGAAAGGTGAAGAGATGCCGTCTCGATTCCCTGTAGAGTTTTTTGTTTGCAAGTACAAGATCGGGATTATCGGCGTCAACAGTCGATATTCTGATAAGAAAATCATCAGGGCTTCGTCCCGGTTTTATGTTTTTAACAAGGGTTGATTCCGGGATACTGGAGGGCTTTTTTTTCTGCGATTTCGCATTTAACGATGCGAATTTCTTGAAATCGGGATGATGAAATATCGTTTTAAGTATATTTCCCAGGTCTGTGCCGACAAGACAATTCTCAGTAATCCAAACCCAGAAATCGCGATCCCATATCGATGGTGCATCCCTGAGAAAAGTCACAAATAATTGACCGGTCGCTATACAGTCATCAGATGCTCTATGCGTTTTCTTAAAAGGTATCTGGAAAAAATCAGCGAGATATTCGAGAGCGAAAGATTGCATTTCGGGGTATAGAAGCACACCGAGTTTCAAATTGTCCCAGATTTGATTTCGCGGCACATCGATATTTATTCTTGGTAATTTGATTTCGAGAAATCCCATGTCAAAATCAGCATTGTGGGCGACTATCGGTGAATCTTTGATGAAGTCGAGGAAATCGGGCATGACCTCGCTGAAAGACCTCGACCAGTCGAGTTCTCCCGGTGTGAGCCCTGTAAGGGCGGAAATCCTGTCCGGTATAGGTCTTGTCGGTCTTATGAGTGATGAGAAATGGTCGATTTTCTCGCCGTTACGGAAACGCGAAGCGCCGACCTCGATAATGTCGCTTGTTGAAGGCTCAAGACCAGTTGTCTCAAGATCGATCGAAACAAACTCAGGAAAATAGCTTCCCGTAGTAATCTTTCAAATCCCTTTCCAGTCCGCACTTTTTCGGTCGACAATGCGGCCGATACGGAAGTATTGATTATATCATGTGACCGATGCAAAAAGGATGTTAAAGAAAAAAATGGGTTATTCGGGACTGTCCCCATTTTTTTCGCAACGGTCATATCATGGTTTACCATCCACTTGAAAACATCTCATGTGTTATAATCGCGTTATATGGAAGACGTTCAGAACTGGATAGACAGGCGCGGCATCCCGATAGATCGGGTCGGAGTCAAGGGTATCAAGTACCCGATAACTGTGCTTGACCAATCGAAGGGGAGTCAGTCAACGACAGCTGAAATCAACATGTATGTGGATCTGTCCCCGACGTTTAAAGGGACGCATATGAGCCGTTTCATCGAGGTTCTCAACGAGTGCGAGGGACAATTTGATATGCGCAAATTGTCATCAATCGCGAGAATGGTTCGAGAACGTCTGAACGCGCAAAGTTCGTATCTTGAAATCACATTCCCATATTTCATGGAGCGGCATGCGCCGATTTCAGCAAGTCCATCGATTATGGAATACACATCGCGGATTGTTATTATTGCTCGTGATTCCAAAGATGCGGATATCCGAGTCGGCGTGAGGGTTCCAGTAACAACTGTATGTCCGTGTTCAAAAGAGATGTCGGCGGGAATCGCCCATAACCAGAGGGCAATTGTGACTATAGAGGTAAGGATGAACGGCTTCGTATGGATAGAGGAATTAATCGGGATTGCAGAAAAGTCGGCATCCAGCGAAGTATATCCGCTTCTCAAGCGTGAAGATGAGAAATATGTAACTGAGAAAGCATATCAAAATCCCGTATTTGTCGAGGATGTAGTTCGAAATGTAGCACTGGAATTAAAGCAAGATGGAAGGATAACATGGTTTTTTGTGGAAGCTGAATCAATGGAGAGTATACACAATCATAACGCGTACGCATCCCTTGAATGGTTTCGCGCTTGAGTTACCGATGCAACAAAAAAGGGGACAGGCGCATTTTGTTATGGATTGAGTTGGATTTCATCACAATGCAGTGAAAAAAAGAGCCTGTCCCCATTTTTGAATATCAGAATTTTTCCAAGGAGGTTCGCCATGAGTGAGGGTTCAGAGAAAGAAGTCGGACAAATCTCGAATTTCTTTGAGAAAATCTACGTAGCAGGAGTGGAGCTTACCGCGACAATTAAAGTTGGCGACAATCTTCATTTCAAAGGCGCGACAACTGATTTCACGCAGGTAATCGACTCCATGCAGATCGAACATCAGAATGTCACGGAGGCTCACGCTGGCAACTCGATAGGCATTAAAGTCAGGGAGAAAGTCCGCAAAGGCGACAAGGTTTTTCTTGCATCGCAGGATTAAGGAATCCGTAAGACAAATTTTCATTCATTGGGATTTTTTATCCTCAGGGGAGCATGCTTTTGTGTTTGCAGGTCGAGAACCATGGCTTTCCCCGTTTCGTTTATGTAAATCAACTCGTCAAAACCATCGCGATCAGTATCGAAAGCGGTTGGAGAATCGCCCTTCGGACGAAACTCATCTGAAGTGAATAGATTGATGCGGTTGATGAATTTTTTATTCAGGATGGGAGTATAAATCGCAAGCCATCGACGTTTTGCTAATGTTTCATCAACGATAATAGCCAGTGAGATATCATCGAGCGATTCAAAATGCCCCCATGCCATTCCCATGACAAGTCCCTCGGGAAGAAGGCGGCAAGTATTTTGCTTTACAAAATCCTGCTCTTTTTGATTAATTGCGTTTATCCAATGATAAAAATGTCCCGAAGCCGATATTGCTGTCAGGTAATATAAAGCATGCGAGTCGGGAGGAGAAGGAACGAGTTCGAGGTTGGAGCTTGCAACAATCGGAATCTCGGAATATGTCCCGTCATCATTTCTCTTGATCGCCCATATCGATTGTTTCGCGGTGCCCTCTTTTGTCTCTCTGAGAGTGATGATTTCGTCCTTGCCGTCGGAGTCGATGTCCATGACATCGACATCAAGCACAGGCGCCGGGATTATCGCGTAGCTTTCCGACCCGGGATCTGATTTCGAAATAAAATTAACAACAACCTTGTCGATGTCAGTGGGCGACGCTTTCTTTGATCGCAGGGAGATAGCCACTATTTCATCGATGCCATCGCCATTCATATCAGCCAAAGCTATTTCTTCTTTGCGTCCTGAAGTGATGATTCGTCCTTTGAAAATTTCAACATCCGCAACGCCCTTTGAATCGAACGCATAGATATATTCCACACCGGATGTTTCTCTCCAATGAAGGACAGCATTGCTATGAGCGGATGTCGCATCAATTCTACCTGCTAAAATATTAACGGGAGTTCCTCCGCACTGCGAACCTCCATCCTGTATTTCAATGCAATTTTCATTGAATTTCGCAGTATAAATCCAGAACAGTTTTTCATCGGGTTTGACAAATCCTGCAATCTCTTTGATGATGATAAATTCGTCTCCCTCATCCGGAAGGAAATCCCCTTTTTGAATTTTGCTCAACTCATATCTATCGGGTTCTGTTCCGAGTGTTTCAAGTGAAAGGAGGTCTGTGATTTTATCCGTGGAGGGTTGTTCTTCGAAGCTGAAAATATCGGAAGCTCCTCCCGATGTCATGAGCACGATAATCAGAAAAAAGATGTTTAACAAAATCTCTCCATGTCGGATTCAGGGTTCGGTAATGAATTGTTAAAATATTATCATAAGAAAAAATGGGGACAGTCCACAAGCATTAATTTTTTTTGTTCGTTCTACAAGTTGCATTTTACTTTTTGTCCTGACACATGCGACTTATCGAGTTGGGACTGTCCCCATTTTTTCATCGAGATTCTTTTTGTTCGCGATTTAGAAACGGGAATTCCGATATGACTTTTGGATTCTCAAGGAACTCCTTGAGAGCCTCCTCCCATGGTCTGAGGGGCGGGAAGCCTCGCACTCGCCACACGAAATCATCAAGGACCGACCATTCAGGACGTTTCGCCGGACGAGGATATTCCGATGTGGTAATCGGTTTTATCTCGCAATTCAAACCGGCGAGCTCGATTATCTTCTTTGCAAACCTGAACCATGTTGTCTCGCCGGGATTTGAGACATGGTAGATACCGTAGAAAGGCGAATTGATGAGGTGCGCGATTGCATGAGCGAGATCGTGCGAGAATGTCGGACGTCCCCACTGGTCATCGACAACTCTTATTTCATTCTGTTCACTTGCGAGTCTCAGAATTGTCTTGGGGAAATTTCGTCCGCTTGCACCGAAAAGCCATGATGTTCTTAAGATGAAATGACGCATCACGAGTTGCTGCACGATTTGCTCACCGAGAAGCTTCGATTCGCCATAAACATTCAGTGGACATGTTTTATGATACTCCCTGAGCGGTTTCCGGATACTGCCATCGAAAACATAATCGGTTGAGATATATACCATTCGGGAGTGAAACTCCTGGCATGCGAGAGCGACATTCTGAGTGCCCATTGCGTTTATCTTGAAAGCATGAGCCTCAGCGGTCTCGCATGCATCGACGTCTGTAAATGCGGCGGCGTGGATAACGATATCGGGTTCGTGGAGAGTGAAATTCGCCACGACATCATCGGAGTTCGTAATATCCATTTCCTCAATGTCCGTGGGGATTATGTTGTAGTCTTTCGACAGGGTTTCGCAAAGGTCAGTGCCGAGTTGTCCTTTGGCGCCGGTGATGAGGACTTTGGGACGGTAATCCTCGGCTTTGAGATATTCTATTTCCTCGCCCATGTCCTCAAGGCTGACATTGTGGATTAATTCAGTGCTTGTGCTTCCCGGGATTACAGGAGTTTTATCATCCGCAAGCGGTTTCTTTTTGCTTCCAAATAGGATTTCGTCTCTCACGCAGCACCTTGGATTTTTTAATAAAATAAAAGATAATTTTAATTAAGTCTCTCTTATTGGTCAATTCTATTTTGAGATGTGAGTAAGCTATCATGTGGGAATTTATATCGTGATTTTATGAGAAAATTATTTAACATAAATTATTGGAAATTTTGTGCATTATTTGGTTGATACAAATATAGAGAACAAGTATATCATTAATGAACTCCTCTGTGCCGACAGGTATTGAGTGAAAGGCTGTCTTTAAGGCAGCCTTTAGTTTTTAAGTAGAACATTCGTTACTTTGCATTTTCAAGCATCGGGTGATATAATTCATCGCTTTTGACGTGCCCGCGAAGTCGAGAAAGGTAAGCTCCGGGCATGTGTGAGCTTCCCCGCGGGACGGGGATTTTTAGAGCTTTGCGCTCCTTTTGTCGATAAGAGGGAATGTGAACAAGCCATTACCAGATCTTGAGACGGTACGCGGTGACGAGCGAGTTACCCTTATGCTCGAGGCCGCCGACCGCCAGATGGAACATCTCGGATACACCGAGCATGGCGTCAGGCATGCATCGATTATCTCGAAATGGGCGAAACAGATACTAATCGCGTTCGGATATCCTGAGCGGACGGCGGAGATAGCTGCAATCGCGGCGTACCTGCATGATATCGGTAACATAGTCTCAAGAACATTTCACGGACTCTCATCAGCGCATCTCGCTCATTCGCTCCTTCTGGATCTCGGATTTCCATACAGAGAGATTTACGAAATCATGAGCGCACTTGGGAATCACGAGGATGATGAGGGCACACCGACAACTCCAATCGATGCCGCGGTTGTCATAGCTGATAAATCGGATGTTCATCGTTCAAGGGTAAGGGAGTGGGATCCTACCACGACGGATATTCATGACCGCGTGAATCTCGCGGTAACATCATCAAAACTTATCACGGACCCGCAAACGATGACAATCACCCTGGATATCAACATAGATACATCCATCTCATCGGTAATGGATTATCTTCATATTTTTCTCGACAGAATGGATCAGTGTTATCAAGCTGGACAGCTTATCAATGCGCAGTTCCAGCTGGTCATAAACGGTGTTAAGCTTTACAAGGAGGATACATGTGACAATAAGGAGAAGCATTGAAATAAAAATGTCCTGGAGGGATGAATATTGAAAGAAACTGATATACGTTGGTCGTCCTGGATTCTGATAATAGCAATTATCTTCCTTTGCATTATCATGCCATACTTCAGGTATCAGCAGCAGGATAGACGGATAAAGCAGAAGGTTGAAGCCGGGGTAATCAAGGAAGGCGAAGAGAAAGCCACATTTATTAAGCTTGGACTTGACCTGGCAGGTGGGGTGGACCTTCTTTACCGGGCAGACCCGCCTCCCGGAAGCAAAGAGCTCAAGGTTACAGAAACACAGATGGCGGGGCTGGTGGAAACTGTGCGAAGGAGGATTGATCCGGAGGGAGTCAAGGAGGTAGTTGTTCAGCAGGTCGGTAATAACCGTCTGAGTATTCAAATGCCGGGCGAGAAAGACCCTGAAAAAACCAAGCAATTAATTGGCAAGACAGCACTGCTTCAGTTTATTGATTCCGGGGATGAAGCATGGCGTGAAGGGGATAAAGTTCTAATCTTGAAGGAAGGAGAGAAGCCCCCGGAGGAAGAGGTTGCTCCCGAGAAAACCGAGGAAACACCTGCTGAGGGAGAAACCGATGAAACAAAAACGGAGGAGGGTGGCGAAACCAAAGAGGGCGAAAAGGCAAAAGAGGAGGGTAAGAGAACTACGGAAACTTATTATGTAACTGCGGACAAATCTATCCTTGAAGGTTCCATGTTAAAATCGGCAAATCTGGATGTGGGGCAATATGGGGGTTACCAGGTCGATATTCAGTTCAACAGGAAAGGTGGACGGTTATTCGCGGAACATACGGCAAAGAATATCGGTAAATTTCTCGCGATAGTTCTCGATGGTCAGGTCATATCGTGTCCGCGAATCCAAAGCGCTATCCCTCATGGAAGCGGTGTAATAACCGGAAATTTCTCAGCTGAGGAAGCCCAGGAACTCGCGACATTGCTCCAATCCGGAGCTTTGCCTGTTCCGTTGACACTTTTGCAGAGTCGTGCTATTGGTCCTACGCTTGGACAGGAATCGATAGATTTATCAATCAAAGCCGCTATCTTCGGGCTTTCGCTTGTCGGATTATTCATGCTCGTTTATTACCGTCTTGTTGGATTAATGGCAGATATCGCGTTGGCGTTTTATGGATTCATCTGCATCGGACTCATGAGTGCCCTTGGGGTGACTCTAACATTGCCGGGTATTGCCGGTTTCATTTTATCAATAGGCATGGCTGTGGATGCGAATGTTATCGTCTTCGAACGGATCAAGGAGGAGTTAAATTCAGGCAAGACATATAAAGCATCGATCGAAGCCGGATTTGTTCGTGCATTCCCGGCAATCCTCGATGGAAACGTGACAACATTATTGGCCGGAATCGTACTTTACATGATGGGTAGCGGGACGATTAAAGGATTCGCGGTCACTCTGTGCCTCGGTATCTTAGTCAGCATGTTCACGGCTCTCGTAGTTACTAAAAGCCTTATCTGGATCTGGAGCGGGAATCCGAAATTACAGAATCCATTACTTTACGGATGGTTTGTACGACCTGAAAAAAGCGGTGGACTTTGATATAAAAAGCGAAAAATGGGTATCACTTTTTTTGTGTTCATTTTTGTTTAAACAGATATTGATTAGCAGGTCAAACGCTGATGGACATATATAACGTAAAATACGATATCGTCGGCAACCGTAAGATATGGTTTGCACTTTCGGCGATTATTCTCGGGCTCGGTCTGATTTTCATGATAAGGAATGTGATAACCGACAAGGATTATCATTCCCCCTTGCGCCTTGGAATCGATTTCACAGGTGGAGTAATCACGCAGGTTCAGTTCAATAGTGATGAGGTTGATCTTGAGAAAGTCAGCACTGAAAAAATATTCAGGATTGTCGCTGAAATCACAGCTAAAGAGCCGTTGATTCAAATCACTCCTAACGCGGAGGGAAAGCTTGTTCATATACGGGCTGATCACACCCTTATTGAGGAGGCAAATCGTAAAAAGCTTTTTGATCGATTGTCAAGTGAAATAGGACAGAATACGGAAATCATGAGCGAGGAGATAACACCTGTTATTTCCCACGAATTAATCATCCTTGCTCTACAGGGTTTGTTCTGGGGCTCGATCCTGATTCTCATATATGTCTCTCTGAGGATGGCGTGGGACTTTGCGGTGTTCGGTGTTCTCGCGTTAGTCCATGATGTTCTTGTAATATGCGGCGCGTTTGCTTTTTTGCAGAAGGAGGTAAACTCCTACTTTGTGGCGGTGGTGTTAACGATTGTCGGTTTTTCAATTAACGATACAATCGTTATTTATGACAGAATTCGTGAGAACTCGAAGATATATCGCACTGCGCCGTTCGACAAGGTTGTAAACGCATCGCTTGTACAAACCATGAACCGCACTATTAACACATCGCTGACGGTTCAGATGACAGTTCTTGCCCTTTATTTTTTCGGTGGCGTTTCGCTAAAGGATTTTTCTCTCGCATTGACAATCGGGCTTCTATCCGGCGCTTACTCATCGATATTTGTAGCCGCTCAGCTTCTTGTCAGTTATCGTTTATATAAAGCGAAGGGACGAATGATACGAGCCGAGGAGACCCTCAAACCGGAGGAATTGCTTGAGGTCGAGGAGGAGACCGATGAATCTCTTCTCGACGAGGAGGAGAGGGGTAAAAAAATCAGCACCGCATCAAAGAAGAAACGCAAAAGAAGATATTGATGAATTTATTGCTCACCGAGCCATCTTCGCATAGTTTTCCGATCTTTATCCAATATTGCTTTCCATAAATCCGGATTATGGACTCCGGGGTTTGTTTCTTTCATCAAATATTCATGTTTTTCGGTGATTCGTTTAAGCTCCTCTTTCTGGTCATCGCTTAATTCGAGCTGTTGAGCGCGCTTTATGAGATTGTCGATCTCAGTTAAAACCTCTTTCGCATTGATCTGCCATTGATCAATGTATTTGACATAACTATCGTCATGACATCCCGTGCACTTTTCCGCAATCGCTGTTCTTGTCTGCTTTTGAGTCATATCATGGCACTTGGAGCAGTGGAACTTGTGTGTGATGATTGTTCTCATCGATTCATCAATGCCCGGCACTTTAGCCTCCTCGATGGCTGATTGAATTGAATGGCAATCAGCGCATTGTCGTGTTTGTTTTGTCCCATGATGGCATGAGGTGCAATCGGAGGCTTTTTGTAGAATCAGCTTACCGTGCGCAATATTCTCGGATTCGGCAGAATGGCAATCGAGGCACATCATCTGAGCGCCCTCAATGTGCGGTGCATGGATGAAGGTTTTGTCAAATACGGATATTGGTTTTTGTTCGAATCCGCTGTGGCAGCTCTGGCATCCTTTTCCTGCGCCATGGCATTTTTTACATCCTTCCGAATCGGTGAATTTCAGTTTTCCATGCGGTTCCCATCGAGTTTTGTATTCATGGCAGCTTATGCATGACACCTTGCCTTTCGCGAGGTGTGGAATATGAGAGAAGGAGATATCACCGAACATGCTTGTGTAAACGGCGGTTCCATAGTGGCATCCCGTGCATTCCTGCGATGACGCGAAACGATAGGCTTCGATTTTATCCGAATGAATCGGTTGCGCACCGATTTCGCGAAGCACGCTGTTTAATGAATCGTGCGCCTGTCGTATGAGGGTATCGGAAAATCTGATATTATGCACTCCTTTCCCTCTTTCGACTATATTAATATTCAGCGATGCATCATTGAGTTTCTTGTTAATTTCCTCTTTTCTCTTCGCTGATAGCGATGAATCATCGATTTTGCCTTTTGCGATAGTCAGCTCCGCTCGAACCTCATTGATAAGATTCGATGTTGCGAGTTTCCATTCCTCGAGGAAATTGCCGAATCTCGAATGATGGCATTTTATGCAAGCTTGAGAATTGGCGATGAAAGTGACGCCTTTTAAACCGGGTTGGGCTTGAAAATGGCACGCCTTGCATTCGATATGCGACATAAACTCGGGGCTTGAATAATTGTCGCTTTCTGTAAATGAGAAAGCGTTATATAAACGCGCGGAATCAGTGTGATAATCGATATGGCATACTGTACATTCGGTCGCGACAGGTTCTCCGATGGATGGCATCTTGTGTTTAATCGGTGAGTGGCATCTTGAACATTCCATGTTTCTTGATGTCACATGCGAATCATGAATGACAGAGATTTCATTGTAGCGGTCTATTACATCGGGATCGGCATGGCATAATATGCATCGTTCAGTTGAAGCAGAGCCATCGCCTGAAGTCACCAGCTGATGGCATCGTGTGCATTCAAGGGAAGCCGTGAAAGCATCCTCGTGATTTACCTCTATGCCATTTCTTTTGATTATGCCTTTTGGCGGAGTATGACAGAATTTACATTCCGATGTGTATGTTGACACGATAGTCTGTCCCTTAACGGGCATGAAATGGCACAGGTAACATGTTCCAACTGAGGCTGCCATACTGGAATAATGAACCATTTCCGCATGGCAGGAGGTGCATGAGAGACGTTTACCACGAGGAGATGAATTCAAGTGCTGAAGATGCGCGAATTGAACTCCCTTCAGATCAATCTTCTCAGGCAATGACGGTTCAATGTGACATCCGGGACGTTTGCAAGCGGAATTTTCGACCTCCGCCCATGGTCGTCGTCCTTGAAAATTCGATGTCGCGTTTTTGAAGTACATCCTCACACCGATGAATTTCGCTTTTAGCAGCATGTTGGTTCCAGCCGCATAATGGCATTTAACGCATCCGACTTTCGAGTGGCTCGATTCCTTCCATGAGTCAAAATACGGTTTCATCGCATGACATCTTGAACAGTACGATGGTCGGCTTGTGGTTTCTCCAAAAATGAAAATCGCGATGAGGATTATCAGCAGTATCAGAAGAAATACTAAAAAAGGACTTATCGCTCCCCTGGATGTCACATCAGAAGATTGCTTGCTCTTTTTCATTTTCACATCATCGGAAGAAAATATTGAAAACGAATTGAAATTATAAGTTATTAAATCCGATTAACCAAATGTTTTGGAAGGCGTTGTCAGTTCTTCATAGATTTTCCCAATCTGTTCGGAGACTCTGTCGAATGAGAATCTATTTTCGATCGTTTTTCTGTTTATTTCGCCCATTGAATTGATTTTGTCCACGTTCCCAATAAGAGACTCGATAGCATTTTCAAGCGCGATGCTGTCTTTTGGCGGTATCAGCATACCGCTGGCTTTATCAAGGATTTCGAATATTGAACCGACAGAGGATGCGATTATGGCGAGCTTCATCGCCATAGCTTCCAACACGACAAGCGGCATGCCCTCGGAATGCGATGGGAACACAAAAATATCCGATTCCGAATAGAGGTTAATTAAATCGAGCCCTGTCTTTTCCCCGGTGAACTGTACATTTGAGGATATATCTGATTCATCAGCAATTTTTTTATATTTATCAATCTGACCTGAGCCAACAATTGTTAGTTTCCAATCGGCGCGTTTTTTTGCGAGTCTCGCAAAAGCATCCAGCAGCTCATCCATGCCTTTTGCCGATCTGACTTCGCCAACGAAGATAAAATTCAAGCCTTTTCGATTTTTCAGATTTTCCGAAGGCGCGAAAACATCAAGCGGGATGCCATTTTCAACAACTCGAATTATCTCATCAGGACATAAGGTTCTGAAAAACTCTCGCCAGCTTTCGGAAAGTACAATCAGTCGATCAGCTTTCCGTAGTCTGCGACTGATATTCGCTTTTCCGCTTTCATTGGAACTATCATAAAAATCCCTGAATTTACCTCCATGGATGTGCAGAACAACAGGAAGTGACTGTGATTTTGCCATTGTGACGAAGAGAGAATGTTTATAGAAGGAGTTAAAACTTGGCGTGTTTACGTGAACGATATCCGGATGCAGAGTCCGTAGAACATAAAAATACTGCAAATACATAAATGGAAGCCATAGCAAGGTCAAGGGACGAAATCGTTTTAGAAAACGAGGGTAATCCGTATCAAAACCATGAATTTCGTAGGAGTCTCTGAGATTACTCGATTCGAGATTATGAATGAAATTAGCCATGCCTCCGGGAGGAGGCGGATGGGGTCCGACGATGAGCACCTTCGAGATGCATTTATTTTCAATTGTCATCACGGTAATAATATCGGAAATTTACCCGGTTGAAAATCGAAAGATGTATTTTGGGAAATGAGTTATGAAATCACCCACAATCCACCTTCGCCTGTTGATTCGAAATGGGGACAGTCCACGATGACAACTTCAATCTAATTTTCGCTTATTTGCTCATTCAAAACGACAAGCAAAGATTACCTATTTACAGGGACAGTCCCCATTTCGGCGGATTGTGAGCGGCACCTGTAAACTCGCTCATTTGTTAATCTGTTCAATCCAATAAAAAACCCCTCCGGATGGAGGGGGATTTAAATTGTTATTTCATGAATTTTTCAGGGTTGTTGTGTCAGGGTGAAAACTGTTATATAAGCTGTTGAGCCATCTGTGCTTGTGACATGTATATCCATTGTGGATTCACCGACATCGAGATGTTTCGGTGTTCCGGGAATTGACGAAGTGTAATCTATATCCTGATACAGATAGAATCCTTCAAGACCCGGCGTATCATCGAATGCGAGCAGGTAAATATGCTTGTTAGAATATAGAGCTGCTGCGATAGCTGCAAATTGCGGGGCCTCGCCGCCGCTTCCATCATCGAATACAATCGGATCGTCATCGTTGAAAGGTACATACTCAACATCGAGGACATGGTCGCTTGAAGTAAGACCTAATTCAGTGTTGAGGTCAATATACCATCCGGCCGCACCCGGATCGTTGGAATCAAACAGGAATAGATTTTCGGAGCTGCCGGAACCAAAAGCAGCCTGGGTTGTCGGTCCACTGACAACGAAGGCCAACCAGTCTTTATCGGAGCGATCGACACCCTTAATCTCATCCGCACTTAATCCCATAAGTTCCCATGCGTAATCGTAAAGATTAAAGAATGTGGGTGATATGAAGTATGGAGGATAGAAGCCAAAATAGACGAATGAATATCCGTAAGTTGCATCTCTATACGCCGGATTTGTGTATCGGAACATTACGGATAACACATTTGGCACTTGATCATATGGACCCGGACCGTTCGGGTCACCGATCGCAGGTGAGCTGACGGTTATGTAATTGCTCTCATCCCATCCCTCATGACCGATAGGATTCTCAAGAGGGTGCTCCTCCCCTGTCGGGACATTATCGATGCAAAGGAGACCGAGGAAGGGGTCATGTGGATAAGGTGGATATACAGACGGTCTCGGTTCTATCGGTTTCCAGAACACCCACAGGTCACCCTCGGGTAACGGGTCGGTGAACGGAGGATAGGGTGGATCTATAATATATGTTTCGTTCATATCATAGTAGGATGTGATAAGGTAACCGTTAGATGCCACATCAAGACGATATCCCGGCATGGCGTAACCAGGATTTGGATGTGTTCCCGTGCTGTTTGCCGGCACAAGACCCGGTGCCTGGAATGTCGAATTTGTGTAGTTATGATCAAACCTGACCACCATCTGGTACTCCGCTGATGCTTCGAACATATAGATGCCATCGTAATCGGGATGATCTGAGGCATCGCATACGCCGAGATCGAGTTCCCCTGCGGGATCGACCGGATAAAGGATCGAGGGATCCGAAATGCTCAATCCTGTACGATCAGGGTCGGGTTCATAGAGGTACCGAGGAGTTATACAGACATCTATTGTGATATTGCATGTTGCGAATATGGTTATATTCGGAGGCGTGCAGCTATCCTTAGCTCTGAATGCGACTTTTATAGTCACCGGATTCCCGGAACCTCCGCAGTTCGGATTAACATATGGACCCGTATCGTTGAAAATTCCATCTGTGTTTGAAGCATCAGATGTGAATGTTGTTCCATTATAGTTGTAATCCATTTCGTAAAGGACAATTGGGTCGCCACCGCTCGCGCTTGATGCTGTGACTTCGAAATCCTGCATGTCGCCGCTTACGAAAGTAGAAATCGGGCAAGTTGGATTCAGAATCTGCCCGGTGATAGGACCGCATCCGAATCCAACACCTATTTCGAATACCTGGTATGTCGCGAATTCGGAGATTGCGAACAGACCGGATAACGGTGACTCTGTTGGTTTTACACGTTTGATGCCGTCCTTGCCAGCGAGGAGAGCATTTGTATTCTGCCCGGGATTATAGCTGTCTTTGACCTTGACAAGTCCGTAATAATCACCGGCTGGACCATTATCGCTGTTTGTGATTGTAACCTTGAAGATTAAAGGGTCTGACGGGTCTCTTGGATTACCGCCCGTGGGTGTTGGATTGTTTACAGCGACTGGCACACTTGTAACATCGGGCACCATAACTGAAATGGAGCTGACATTACTCGCGGAAAGCATCTGGTTAATAGCTGTTCCGACACTCACACCGTGATTCATGTCGAGAACTTTGATATCAAGTACGGCGCTTGATGTCGGGAGACCTGCGACCATGTTGTTCGATGCAATCTCAACCTTAACTTCGCTTGCGGCTTTTTTATTGTGTTGGGGAACCCGCGCTTGCGGTGTGAAACGATCCTTTTTCGCTGCCGAAGCTATCCCGTATGAACATCCTACGGCATAGATGAAATCAAGGCTTGTGTCGCCGGTGAAATTAAACACATAATCCTGAGAGTTGAAATCGGACCCCTGACCCATCACGAGATTACCAGTTGGGATCTGGGGTGGAGGCGGGAACCCGGTATTCGGATATGAACCCGGGTTGTAATTCCCCGTTGTGTAGTCATCGAAGTGAAGTATGTATGGATGAATAGTCGAATTGGTTTTGAGAATCGCATCAAGGCTTGCATCAAGATACGATGTGTACCCATCAGCGTTCTTGAGATTCATCAGCGGCACGGTCTGACTGAGAGCTGAGAAAGTTCCGGTGCCATCGCTGACGATGATTCCCTCGATGTTATACACAATCAGGTCAGCCCTGTTGGCGCCAGTTGGCGGCAAACTAGGATTTCCCATTGGAAAAGGATGCTTGATCGCTACGTGAAGTACCACCTCCCCGAATTCATTAAATTCGACACTTTCAAGTTTTACACAATCGTTACAAGGTGAAACGGAGAGGAAGCCGGTGATATCCACAACTTCGAGAACATCGGTCAAATAGCTCGATCTGAGTGATGTGAATTCTCCGTTCAGTGTTTGAAGATCGATATGCGCCTGATAGATGCCGAGTATTCCGGTACCGCCAATTGGCGCACCGTCATCAGACCAGTCGCTTACCTCGATTGGAAAACTGGAATACGAATCTGCAGACAGATTTTCGCTCCCCGGAGACGGCATAATTACGTCTCCTCCTGAAGAGCATGCTATCGCTAAGAAGGCGATAATGATAAAGGTCCCTGGAAGAAATATCTTGTTCATGGAGACCTCCTAAGGATATTTAATGAGGCAAATAGCAACTTGACGAAAAAATCATAAACGACAAACTCATCCAACCATCCGGTTAACCGCCGGTGTGCTTATGACATACTTTCTGGAAATTACTCCCTTCAGGATTTTTCAGATTTCAATATATCAACGCCCATTTTTACTATTACTCACATGGTTAAATTATATGTTTAGTCAAATCAGGTGTCAAATGGTTATTTTTTCTTTACAGGATGGTTTTTTCTAAGTGATGAGATTGCTTCGCGATAGTCAGTCCTGATTTTCTTTAGCGCATCCCCATGCATATATTCCGGTCCGAAGTTAACAATCCAGAAATCCTGCATGAAGTTATGAGCGGGTTCATATGAATCGGAGAAGCACTTCTTGATCGTCATCAGAACCTCGTATGGCGTTTCTCCGGAAGGTACATGTATTCCCTTCTTTTTCACTGTGCGCACTAGATCCCAGTAATATGAACGTGTGGAGCTGAGCAGTCTCGCCTTGGCATTCGCCCTCATGCGTTTTAAATGGGTAGCCACAAGAAGAGCAGCAATAAGGATCAATGAAATCGCGATGATAAGCGGGTAGTGAATTTTGAGCCATTCCGGTGTCGCTTTATCCAGTCTGGTCGCGAGAGAGATAATTATCGAGTCGACCTTTGGTGTAATAGGTTTTATGCGATTATTATAAAAAGTTTTCGGGTCGTAAACGTACAGCTCATTTATGAAGTTGCTTGTCGATGCGACCATCTGACTGATTTTCTCATTCGCACTCGCCCACCTGTTATTCGGAGTTGGATCGAACTCAACCCATCCGGTTTCAGGGAAATAAACTTCAACCCAGGCGTGAGCGTCTTTTTCGCGGATAATATACCGGTTGCGCGTGAACGAATAAAAACCTGGCGCGTAGCCGGTTACAACTCTTGCCGGTATTCCGAGAGTGCGAAGCATTACTGTCATCGCGGATGAGAAGAACTCGCAGTGACCTCTCTTGGGATTAACCACGAGAAGGAAATAGGCGATGATGTCATATTCAGCTGGGCAATCCGGAGGGCTGAGCGAATATTTCCCGACCGATTTCAAGTATTGGTAAACAGCCTGTGTTTTTTCATAATCCGTTTTCGCGTTGGCTTCTTTTACAATCTCATCGCATAGATCGCGGATAGTTTTTCCGTTAATCGGCTGGCTGGCTCCATCGGGTAGTGCGGTATAACGTTCGGAGAAGTTTCCCCATGGGTGTTCCCTTAAATATGAGGACTCCATACCGGACGGGAAATATGTAATGGATGTGAATCTATACGAATTTATATTTTGAAGATATTTCTTTGTAAGTTCGTTTGAATGGCTCAGTTTAACCTCTCCGGCATCATTACTCCACAGCGTTTTGTTAGGAATAGAGACCGAGGTTGGCTGCCAGGGAAGGAACACGAAAGTCGATGGTATGAATTTTTTAGCGGGATATACGGTACCTTCATATTCAATCTGGTTATTTTCGAGTTCTTTGATGCCGACGTTTTTCGGTCGTTTCAACGTATATCTCTGAAGGTTGTGTTCACCATCAAATTCCTCAATACCGCTGAGTGTGTATTCGTTTTTAAGCGCAGATGAACGTTCCCATCCCTTGCCTGTATAGACATCCCAAACCATCGCACGCATGTATCGCGGATACCCCGCATGAACTTCGAGGACAACCTCATTCGCTTTGGGACCCTCCCTGATTGTTTGACCCTGAGTAATGATGAATTCATCGGGATTGAATCCGGGATATATATCACCGGATGCCCCATCTATGCTCGTTCCCGCAACAATCTCAGGATTTTGCTCTATTGCCTCAGGCGGCATGTTCCTCGAGATAATACCTCTGAAAATCGATTTATAGGAAATCGGTCGTTCCGGGTATCGCGGCATAACAAGATATATCGCTGAAGATGTAAAAAGAATGAGAGCGAGAAAGACAATTACGGTTTTTGTTTCATTCCTTGAACCGACAGTCTTTTTGTACTTTTCTAATTCGATTCTTCCTCCTGTTATCTCATCCATTTCCCTGTACTTGGCGAGCAGATACAGGCTTACAACCATGATGGCAAGGTACGCCTGAAGAGAAATCACATAATTCGATTCGTAACTCGGTATTGCGCACAGGATAATGAGAGGCAGCGACCAGTTGAAAATAGGCGCGAAATCCTCACGGTTAAACAATAGAAAACTTCTCAAAACGAAAAACCAGCATAAAATCAGGCCGAACATCGGACCGAAGTTCGATATCTCTGATACTATTCTTGACACGTAGAATACGAAGATACCAAAAGCGGCGATATTTATCGTGAACTCGATGTGCGGTTTATATTGGAAACTCGAGAATATGCTTACGAGATAGCCAACCGCGAGGAGAGCCCAGAAAAGGTATCGGTATTGAATATCGAAGAAGACAAGAAAATATGTGTTGATTGTGATGAAGGAAAGAAGGAAGAATGAGATATACAACGCGGTCGGAGGACGTCGCAGTGTATAATCAATCTTTTTATAAAGGACAAAACTCATCTATATTTCACTACTTAAATTTTAATTCATTTTTTGGTAAAAAAGGGGACAGTCCGCCCAGCTTTAGTTAATATGCTCAATCGCCAAGTCGCATTTTACTTTTGGTCTTAGCAGGTACGATTCATTGAATTGGGGCTGTCCCCATTTTTCCCTCATTTTTTAATTATGGCGATTACATGAAATTGAGGGTAGAATCAATCGGATTCAAATTTAACTTGTGCGGAGACAATGATGAAAACTATGCGGATTAGTATTGCCTGGTTCATCCTGATGATGCTTCTTGCATTGGCAAATCCCACATACGCCGGTATGGGCGCTGATGTTAAAAAGGAGCGCGATCCTTTCCTTGATGAGTTTGAGAGCAGGGTTAAAGTGGAAGTCAATCGCCTTAGAAAAGAGATGGAGGGTTACAGAATCACTAACGCGATAGTCGATTGCGAAATCAAGGTCGATGACCGCTTTTTCTCATCGAAGACATCCCTGACAGTGACAATTCCCAAGGGGAAGAAGAAATTCCCTCTTTTCATTTTTGAGGATTTTGAAATCACAAAGATAGATTTGACAACCAACCTTTCAGAGACAACGACTCATACTGGAGATGCGACAGGCACCAAAACTGCTGGCGCAGGAGAAATGCGCGAATATCAAAACCTTAAATATACAAGAATCGTTCCGCCTTTGAATAATGAAGCTGATGAATACAGAGATAAAAAGGGAATTAAGTTTGAGGATTTGCATTTCAACGATGGAGAGAAGGTTTCACGGTTTCCTCATATCATATGGATAGATTTGCCGGTCGATATGCCCGATTCATCTCTCGTTAATGCCGAGCTGACAATAACATACTCGGGAAATATCAATCGGATGGATCAGCATCCGTTTACCAAATCGCAGATTTTCCTCAATGGAGGAGAGTTCTGGATTCCCGGATTGTTCGATGAGAAACCAACCATAGATATAAAAGTCGCAATAGACCGTCCATGGCATATCTTCTGCCAGGGAAAGTTGATAAATGAGAAAATCGATGAGAAGTCCGCTGAGTACGAATATGCATCATCGATTCCACAGCTCGAGCCTGTGATAATCGCCGGCGATTACCGCGTGGATAAAGAAAAATTCCTCGGAATCGACATGTACGGATTTTACCTGTCCGGTGATGAGGGCGGGAAGCCGGTTATGGAGAAATCAAGGGAATATATAGGCTTTTTCTCGGATCTAATCGGGCAGTATCCATTTGAGAGTTTCGCGATAATGGAGTCCACTGCGCCGGTTGGATATGGTTATCCATCATTCACGGCGATAGGTACGCTCGTAATGCGAATGCATTTCACGGAGCCGTTCGCGCTCGGTCATGAGATACTTCACAACTGGTTGGGGAATTTTGTAGAGACACCACCGGAAAAGGGTAACTGGTGCGAGGCGCTTACTACATACATGTCGAATTATCATTATGTCGAGGTTAATGATGGCTCTATTGAAGCGATGCATGAAAGGCAACGTAACCTTGAAAATCTTTCGATTTATCTCGGTGGCAAGGATGAATTCCCCTTGAAGGATTTCGAGTACAACAAGGGGAACATTGACCAGGTTGTTGGATATACCAAAGGCTTCTGGCTTTTTCATGAGGCGAGACGGATGGTCGGGGATAAGGCATTTTTCCAGGCGTTAGGAAATTTCTATGTCAAGTATGGTGGAAAAGAGGCGAGCTGGCAGAATATTCTTGAGGAATTTAAAATCGCATCGGGTGATAAAACGAACAGGTTAGACAAAGTTTTTTATAATTTTCTAAACGAACTCGGAATACCGAAAATAAATATTGATGGCGTTGTCCTCCATAAGGATATTGAGGGGGAAACCAAATATCGGATTACAGGAAACGTCAATATCGAGGGGAAATTTCTTATGATTTATGATTTCCCATATGCTGTGTCATTTGGCGATGGCGATGTTGAAACGGGAAAAATCGACCTTATAGGCGAAACGACTACTTTCGAGTTTGCTTTTGAAAGGATGCCGCGAAGTATAGCATTTGACCCGGAAGTCAATGTTTGCAGGTATATTCCTGAAATCGACCGTGCTCTGAACCTGAATCGGTTTTGGGACAATCTTCCAGCGGCTGTGATAATCCCTAAGGCTGATGCTCCGTATCAAGAGTTAGCTGATTCGGTCAAACTCATGGATGAGAAACCGTTAATCAAAACATTCGCGGATTTCAAAATGGATGAAGCAAACGAAATGGATTTGTTGATATTCGCAGCTTCGGATGATTTGGAATTGCTCGATTCATTCCTCAAACAGAACGATTTGAAACTCCCTGATGGATTTGAGTTTGCTAAAGACGGAATTTCAGCTGGCAATACCAAAAATGACGGAAAAGACCTTGCTTTGTTGATAACATTAGCGAATCCATCGGACGGGGAACGAACTGTCACGATTCTTTATGCTACGAGTTCTGATGAGTTAAAAAAGGCGCGTGGGCGGCTTCGATTCTATGGCGATTTCGGATGGGTGCTGTTCAAGGAGGTTAAAGCTATCGATAGAGGCAATTTCATTCCGGAGAATACTACGCTCACCGTGAAGTTTGAATCGATGGTTGCATGCAAGGATGGCATGTGCATAACAGAGGAGTTGCCGAGATAGTTGCAGGTTTATTTAATGTTGAGGATATGCACGAGGCAAGAGAGATGAAAACTAAAATAATCCCAGCGGCATTGGGAATCGACATCGGTGGGACGAACATAAAATCCGGTCTTTGCGATTTTAAAGGGAATATCCTCACGACGGATATCTGGGAAACACCTGTTAAGTGTGGTCGTGATGCGATTATCGAAATAATTCTTGATAGGGCACAAACAATTCGTGATGCTTCGTATGCTTGTAATTGTAATGTAGTAGTTGTCGGAGTGGGTTCACCGGGTGTAATCGATATCGAAAGGGGTGTTGTACTGGGTAATACTCCCAACATTCCGAACTGGAAAGGAGTGAATCTAAGAAAAATCGTCGGGGATAAACTGGATCTGATTTGTACGGTCGACAACGACGCGAATTTGTTTTTACTGGCAGAAAGCCGCTATGGTGCCGCCAAGGGATATAAGAAAGCGATTGGTTTAACAATCGGAACAGGTATCGGAGGAGCAATAATCATAGACGGCAAACTCTATCGGGGAAGCCATTATTCTGCAGGGGAGATCGGGCATATACCGATTGTAGCTGATGGGATATATTGCAAATGCGGCAGGAGAGGATGTCTTGAGGCGTACGCATCCGCTCCGGCTCTTGTCAAACAATACAGTCGTCTCAGAGGGATTGATAGAAAGGCTGATGCTGCTGGAATTTTCAAGCGCGCCAAGGAAAAAGATTCGATTGCGGATGATGCTGTTCATAAGTGGTGCGAATATCTCGCTTGCGGAATAGCATCAGCTGTTAATCTTCTGAATCCTGAAGTTGTCGTTCTTGGTGGGGGAGTAGCGGAGGCTGGCGAGTTTCTTCGAAGACGCGTTGCCGATGCTCTCAGGGGCAAGGTTTTATTGGAAGCTTATAAGGGACTTAAAATCAAGGTGGCCAAACTCGGAAATAATGCGGGATGGCTCGGAGCAGCTACTCAAGCGATTTTGTTTACTGAAGATTTGAAAAAGAAAAAAATAAAGTCCTTCGATAAGTATGAGTATTAGGAATTTCACTAATGTTTTGAACAACCTCCCGATCGGAGTACCTCCTAATCTATTGGCATAACCATTACAAAAGTAGTAAAATTAAGTTAATAATTTTATTATTCCCATATATAGGCTTCATTGACCAACGGAGGATGTCTAAAATGAAGTTATTACGTATTGGTTGTGTTTATGGGATCCTGTTTATTTTGCTAGTTCTACCATCCTGCTCAAAAGGACAAAATCCCGTTAATCCTGAGAGTGGACAAACGACAGACGCATCCGATTCACTCGCGGTTGTATCAGAAAGCGAAGCGAATCGGACAATAATCGCTGTGTATGATGTGGAGATCGATCCTGCTACCCAGCATTTTACAATTACACCATCGGATAGAATCTCAGCATTTCATATTCCACTCAGATATTATTACCCGGATGTTCTGCATGTAGATATTCACTGGGTTCCGTTTTGGGCTTATATCGCACTTGCTCATCCGCTGCCGGGAAGCGGGATAGACGTATTCGATCCTCGAGTGATTGCCCTATTGCCTGAAAAATCCGGATGCAACTTCAATTACCCAAATCTGAACGTTACCGGAAACTGTAAAACGGTGGGTAATCCCGATGGATACACGAAATTATTCGATTATCTCGATCCTCGATTTCAAGGCAATACGAATCCGTTCAAAGCTTATTTTACAGACCGTCCAAACAGAAGATGGCCGAGTACTGGTGCTACATATGATGGACATATGTGGGACATCAATCTCGATGGTTTGTATAGACCTGTGCAATTCAAGCTTGTCGTCGATGTCTCAACCAATTTTCCGCACCCGCCACAACCCGGAATTGATAACGCTCCCGAGCCTGTTCAAATTGATGCCACAGTTGATCCCGGCTTGACTCCTGATGGTGGAAGCGCACCGATAACGGTAACGCTTATTGACTGGCAGGGTATCAGTGGAATTGGCGGGGTGAAAGCTGAATCGCCAGCTCTCTTCAATGGAATTGTTAACCTGACCTATTCAGGACCGGGGCAAAATCCAAATGAATACATCTATAGCGGAACAATAACTAATGAACTACACGCTCCAGTCGGCGAATACACCTTTCTTGTCGCAACATGGGATCAGAATACCAATATCTACATGTACGATGAATTCAAAGCCTATGTTCAGGAGGATATCGTTTTCAATCCAATCGATGTGACTCCGCCATGGCTGAACATCACGCCTATGGATATTGCCGTTGATGGAAATTACGCATATATTGCGGCTGGTGTCAACGATTTCCATATTTTTAACGTGGAGGACCCCTATAATCCTGTATGGGTTAGCTGGGTTAAAACAACTGAATACGCTGGAAACTTATGTATTTCCAACGGTTATGCCTATGTCGCATGTGGAAACACCGGTTACCAGTTGGAGTTCGGTTTGAATATCATCGACATAGACCCGCCGGAATCAGCTCATCTTGTAAAATATGTGGCAACACCGAGTCCTGCCAATCAAGTTCATGTCTGCAATGGTTACGCTTATATTACATATCATAGGAGCATGGCGATTATCGACATAGATCCTCCGGAATCAGCCAGTACAATAAAAATAGTGGATATGCCTTATTATACAGATGGGATCTATGCTGCAAACGGATACGCTTACGTGGCGACATATGATGAGGGTTTGCAAATTGTGGATATAGACCCTCCGGAATCAGCATTCATTTACAAAGCCATAGATACACCTGCTGATGCTGTCGATGTGTATGTGGACAACGGGTATGCTTATGTTGTGGATTGGGGTGGCGATTTCCTGATAATCGACATTGACCCACTTGATTCGGCTTATGTTGTTAAAAAAGTGCCAGTCAGCACAACCAATGTTTTTATCTCGAATGGTTACGCATATTGCTCAAGTGGGGCAGGTCAGGTGGCAATAATAGATATAGATCCTCCGGAGTCGGCTTATCTGGCGAAGACTATCGATACACCCGGTAATGTTCGTTTTGTCTATGAATCTAATGGTTACGCTTTTGTTGCGGATACTCAAGACTGGCAGATTATAGACATAGATCCGCTTGAGACAGCCTTTGTAGTATCCACCCGGATTATGCCCTGTTACGCATCGTGTGTGGCTTATTGCAAAAATCGTGCTTATGTCGCAACTTACCTTGGTTTGATGATTATGGATGTTACACAGCCGGAATCGGCATATATTATGAAAATCATGAATCCACCATTCTGGCCCAGTTGTATTTGCATATCAGATGGCTACGCATATGTCATGGCTGGATTAAGCTATGGACATCAAGGATTATATATCATAGATATCACCTCACCGGATTCCGCATTCATAGCTAAAATCGTTGAGATTAACAGTTACCAGGATATACATGATATTCATGTCTCAAATGGTTATGCATATGTTACCGCTGAAGATGATGGACTGTTTATTATAGACATAGATCCTCCGGATTCAGCACACTTTGTGAACGGATTGACTGTTTATGATGAATGGAATTATGTTCATGTGCAAAATGATTATGCGTATGTTACGGATTACTGGGGTGGATTGAACATAATTGATATAAATCCCCCCGAATCTGCATACATAGTAACAAGTTATTCAGGTGGCGATCAGGGTGTTTATGTCGCCGGTAGTTATGCTTATGTTCTATACTCGGGCATTTCAAGCTACTTGAGAATTATCGACATAGATCCCCCATTATTAGTGAATCTCGTTAACCGGCTTGAATTGCCTAACGAACCATGGGATTTGTGTGTTGTCAATGGTTATGCTTATATCGCTGATGGTGTTGGTGGCTTGCAGATAGCAGATATAAGTCCTCCGGAAAATGCACAGATAGTAAGTTCCATCGATACACCTGGTACACTGCAAAGTGTTGATGTTTCCGGTCAGTATGCTTATCTTGCCAATGATGATGGTGGTTTTCGGATAATCAAACTCTGGTAGTTCATTGTGGTGCCAAATAAAGTAGCGGCTTTTGTTCAGGATGGGGACAGTCCACGATAGCGATTTCAAGTTGAGTCTTATTTATATGCTGAATCCAGACGATCAGCGATGATTACCTATTCACAGGGACTGTCTCTATTTTGGTGTATCTATGAGAGCTCTGAAAAACTCAAGAAAAGAGAGATTCCTCAGCAAAATTCAGGATTTGACATTTAATAGATCCAGCATTAATCAAAAAATGTGAATGTCAAATCCTGAATTTTGCTTCGGAATGACATCGATATATCTATTTTTCAAAGGTCTCATCTATTGTTCAAACTAACCGGTTGAGAGCGTTTTCTTTGCGAGTTCCTCCCATTTGACGAGCTCAATACGGTCGCATTGGGGGGAAATCTTTTCGATTTTCCAGCGACCTGTCTCTTCTATTAGGTCGAATTTAATTGCAATGTCTATTGATTTAAGTCCCGTCTGATCGAGAATCGATTTTGCTTTGGATTGATCGATAATGGCGGAATTTTTAATCATCATCCGCACCTGCCCGGTATTTGTGCTTGAGTCGGACGAGATAACGGTCACGAACTCCGGCATCTTTTTTCTGATTGTCTGACCGTCGACTCCTGCTGCGAAAGCAAGTCCGAGTATGGGCCAGAATTTGTCATGAAGAGTCGTACCCTCTGTGTACTGGAGTTTCCCGCGCTCTGAAAGGAGTGTTTCAGCGCTGCTCCAGTCTCCGGTCTGGCATTTCTCAACGAATTTCTGTGCTATTGGCGTTGGCGATCCAGCAAGGCATGATGGAAATACCAGAGTTGTTAATAAAATGATGATAAATAAAGGGATTGTTATTCTCATGGTTATATCTCCCGAATTTTTTATGTGATTAGAAGCATTGGTATTATAACACTCCTAAAGAACAAGGTGAGGCGCTCCGAGGGAGGCATTCCGAAGTGAGTGATCTAATGGAGTTTTAAAGCAAGGAGGCGATTTTGATGGCAAGACGGCGGTTCATTGTGTGACCGGAACGAATGCCGAGTAAGTGCCCATGGATCGGGGGACCGGTGAGACTCAAATCACCAATCATGTCGAGCATTTTATGATGGACAAATTCCAGAGGATGTCGCAGCTGCTGATTGGGACCGTCGGGACCGACTATAATAGCAAGGTTTTCATCGGATGTTCCCACAATTCGATTCTCGATCATGTGAGATGCCTCCTCGCGAGTGGCGAATGTGCGAGCGGGTCCAATGAAATCCCTGAAGGTGTCGGGGTTCAAGCGTAATGAGTCAGCCATTCTGCCGATTTTGATATGCTGGTGGTCAAGAAAATATGTTATGCGAGGTTTATCTGATGGGAGTAAAGCGATGAAAGCATCATTATCAACATCCCATATGGGATCGTTTACGACGAGTTCAAATTTTCTTGCATCCTGTTCTACAAGTCCTGTTTCGAGAATTTTCCGCGTGTAATCCTTCGCGCTGGCATCAAGAATGGGGAGTTCATCATCGAATGCATCGACAATCGCGTTATCGACCTCAAGACCTCTGAAAGCGGCAAGGAGATGCTCGACGACCTGTATCGATACGCCATTTTTGATTAACTTCGTTCGGTTCGGGCAATCCTCTATATATTTGATATCCGCCGGGATAAGAGTTTCAGCCCTTTTGAACACGATTCCGGTATCCGGTGATGCTGGCTTAGCTTCGAATCTGACGATATGTCCTGAGAAAATCCCGATGCCTTCGAATGTGAATTTGTCTCTCAATGTTTTTTGAGGTTTTCTGGTTTTCTTGATCTCTATAGGTTTATGTTTTCGGGTTTTCGCGGACAATTTCAACAATATTCCTTTATCTTGTCTGTTGCAATAATTATATCAAAGAAAAAATGGGGACAGTCCACAGGCACTGAGTTTCTTGGTTCGTTATACAAGGTGCATTTAATTTATTGTCTCCACAAATGTGATTCATCAAGCTGGTACTGTCCCCATTTTTTCACTAAAAAAGTGGCTCAGGTAGGGGGGAGACCTGAGCCGTCCGATTATTAGCATATTAGTTAATAATTGTCAAGCGTGTTGATATATTCAGAGGATTGTATGCTTGCTTTTTTTATTCGAGAGCTCTGAAAAAGTCAAGAAAAGCAAATGTCAAATCCTGAATTTTGCTTCGGAATGACATCAATATATTTATTTTTCAAAGGTCTCTTATTCGAGTTTTTCCACCTGGATATTCGAGTTTGTGTGGATGCATATCTGAGATGCGATTTCAAGCGATTCTCGAGCGATCTGCTCAGCATCGAGTTTGGTATGTTTCATAAGAGCTTTTGCCGCGGCGAGAGCGAAATTGCCTCCGGAACCGATTGCTATGACATCGCCATCCGGCTCGATTACATCACCGTTTCCGCTAACGACCAGTAGATGCTCTTTTGAGGCGACAATAAGAAGCGCCTCGAGACGTCTGAGGTATTTGTCCGTGCGCCAATCCTTGGCGAGTTCGACCGCCGCTCTCAGAAGGTTTCCGCGGTATTCATCGAGTTTGATCTCGAATTTCTCGAAAAGCGCGAAAGCATCGGCTACTCCACCGGCGAATCCGGCGATGACCTGGTCTTTGAACAGTCGGCGCAGTTTTTTCGCATTTTCTTTCATCACTGCGTTGTTGACCGTAACCTGACCATCCGCGGCAAGCACGGTTAGACCCTTGCGCCTGACTCCTATTACAGTTGTTGCGTGGATTTTATTCAACTCAGAATCTCTCCCTTACCGAAGTTAAGTACAAATTCGGAATATAATCGTCGGCATAGAAAAGTTCATCTATTCCTGAATTTAGAAATTCCAATGCGGACTCCGGAATTAAATGTTCTAACAGATTAAGTAATTTAGCACGATAAAGGCGTTCGGGGCAAGTGGAAGATTCAATGAGAGGTCATAGAGTTTTTTTGATGGATTCGAGAGCTTCAGGGATTTTTCCTATTATCTCAGAAACATGCGTTGCGGGAGTCGGATTGGCGAGCTGACCCGCAATTCTGTTTGCGCGACATGCGATAATCGATGCTTTAACAGCATCCATGCCCGAATGCATCAGGGCTGATACAATCCCCGTAATCGTATCGCCTGTGCCGCCGATCGGTTCGAGATTCTCGACAAATGGCTCGGTGATTTTTTCGATTATCTTCCCATCCGATGCGATATAGTCGGTTTCACCCTTGACAAGGAGAGTTTTGGAGGAGTTTTTATTTTTATATGCGTTTTGAATTTTTTCTGTGACATCGATGATGTCATACAGGATGAATCCACGAGTATAGAAAGGATGTGGCGCCTCCTCATCGGCAAGGAAAGCAAGTTCACCGATATCGGGTGTGAATAAATCATATTCCGATGCGTGTCCGCTCATCTTCGCGACATACATATATCCTGCATCAGCTATCAAAATCGGCTTTCTATTTAGGGTTTTTATCGATTTCAGAACTTTGTTATGCAGGTTGACATCAGGCATGAAATAATGGAAAGCGAGAATATCCGCATTCAATTCACCAACGCTTTTTATCAGATATGAGTAGAGTTCGCGACTTCCTCCACCATGTCCGATATCTCCCACGAAAAGCCCAGTTGGCATTGGGATATTCAATGCTTTTGATGTCGCACAGGCTGCGGATGCCATAGCAGAGGTTCCTCGTTCTATATCCAGAGCAAAATCATCAATTAGAAGCTGAGAGCCATCATATTGCAGTTCGCCTTTAATTATCGGGATTTTATCATCGGGTATGGTGCCTATTATCACAAGCATTTGCGTTTTAATTCCTCGAATGCGAGTTGAAGAGTGTAGCCGCAGAGAGTTGTGCCGTATTCAGCAGGTTCAGGAGCATCCATGAGATTTTTGCCAATCATCAATCTGGCGAGATAAGGAACATCGGGACATCCACCACCGGAGATATTTACAATCTCAAGCGTTCGCTTATCAATGGTCATTTTCATATTGGCGGCTCTGACCATGAGATAATCGCCGAAATCCTTCGTGTTGAAGATGCTGACAGGTTCAAGAAGAGGGCTGTCAACAGGGACATAATGCAAAGGTTCAAGGTTATTTTTCCGAAGCACTCTGGTTATCGCGAGCTGTTCAGTGAGAGAAAATTCAATGACCATGTCGCATCCGGTCTGGATTTCCGGAGGAGGTCCCATAACGCGGATTTTGAATCCGGCTTTTTTCAAAGCTGATTCAGCCTGGATAACCTCGGTTGTGTTTTCAAACACGAGGATGCCCATGCCGGTTTTGGATTCGGTTATTTGCGGTTTGGATTCTTTTTTAAGTTTAAACATTTGATTTTCCGATTTGGTTCCCGGCATCGCTGATTTGCATTGGTTCGGTTTTTTGATGTTTGGTTCGTACGCGATGCCGGGCTACACGGATTTGTTATTTCTTTAAGGTAATTTGGTAATCCTCATCGACCATTTCGATTTTATCGACAGTCCATCCACGATTTTCCGCTGCTCTTATGACATTTTCCTTAGCGGTCTCATTATCAACGAGAATTGTTATCGTTCCCTTCTCGATCTCCTTTATCTTAGCCCGAAGGAGAATAACCGGTTGAGGACAGGATAAACCTCTTGCGTCAATCGTATCAGTCATTTTTTATTCCTTTCATGCTGTCACTTTTTTATTTTTTATAAGCAAACCGGCCAACACGCAAAATATTAAACCGATAATAACCGCTGTCATAGAGTGTAATCCGATACCTTTTGGCGAGCTCGCGATGGCGAAATTATGAGCAAAGGCGCCTCCGACAAGCATACCGACAACAAAAATTCCTGCATCGGTGTCGCCCTCACCAGCCATGAAGAGTTGCCGCCCGGGACATCCGCCTGCAAGCGCGAACGCAAGTCCGGCTAAAACCATGCCGGCGAAGTTCCAAAAATAATTGGTATGTGCAATCGGTTGGTTCGCGAATCCCGGATGAAACTGTCCAAGGATTACATTCATGATTAACGCCACAATCAGGAACGCGACGAAACCTCCGAATAAATGCGTTTGTCCGAACAGTATCAGATCCCGCAATGCTCCTACGGTGCAGAACCGCGAACGTTGCGCGAGGAATCCGATAAGAAGCCCGGCGATGAGCGCGATAATCAAGGGAGCATGCATCGACCCCGGACCTTTCACTGAATAGAACAAAACTCCACTGGCCATATTTTCACTATCGAACTCGGTTGGAATTACCGGAGCTCGGTAAACCAATCGGATAATCAAAATTCCAAGCATCGCAAGAGGAAGGATCAATCCTGCTAATGAGCTCATCGATGTTCTCTTTCCGAGGGAGAATCCGGCGCGGAAGAACAGTGTACCAAACCAGACACCCACGATAAGACCGATTAATCCGGGGATAGCGTTAAGGTCGCCGCCCGCGAGGCGAAGAATCGCGCGCCAGGAGCATCCGAGGAATACTAGTGTGCCGAGCATGGCGAAAAATCCGAGCATGAATCGTACTATCGGCGATGATCCTCCGCGTCCTTTGAACTCCCTGAAAATCAGTGCGGCGATTAATGAACCGAGTACGAATCCGATTATTTCAGGACGGATGTATTGCACGGTCGCTGCTCGATGAAGTCCGAGCGCACCGGCGATGTCTCTTTCGAAGCAGGCTGTGCAGATGCCCATGTTTCCGGGATTTCCAAGCTTCTGGAGAAGCGGTGCGATTATGCCGATTATCGCTCCTACGAGGATAATTCCCCATGATGTCGCGAGTATGTTTTTTGTTTTTGTCATGTTACACCGAGTAAATAAGTTACAAGGCGGTAAAAATCGTCGTTTAAAAATCAGACTGAAGGTCTAAGTCGCGACAATTCAACATAAATTATCGATAGGTATTATCGATAAGTCAAACTGGATTTTCCTATAGATTTTGTCTTTTGTATAGGTGGGGATAATAGCGGAAAATCATCTATCACATTCCTTTTTTGTTCCAGTCGATCACTTCATCGATTCTGTTCTCAAGATGCTCAACTGCCTTGAATCCGATAATCGCTTCTGCGAGCTTTGTATTGGCGATTGAATCCCCCGGTTCACCGGGGACTGGAGGAGTATGCTCCACGACAGTCTTTTTACTCATCTTCCTGATTATCAATTCAGCGAGAGTGTTGATATCAGTTGGAATGCCGGTTCCGACATTGAGAATGAAACCGGTGGCATCTTTCTCAGCGGCAAGTTCAAAAGCGTGGACAATGTCCCCGACATAAATGAAATCCCGACGTTGTTTACCATCCCCGAAAATCTGAATCGGTTTCCCCTCAAGAATATTGCGGATGAATATTGTGATTACACCTACATAGGGTGATGGAGTTTGGCGAGTTCCATAGGTGTTGAATAACCTTAAATTCACATATTCCAGTCCCCATAGGGAAGCGATGGAGGCGATGTAGTTCTCGCTCGCGAATTTCGAGACACCATAGGGTGATGTTGGATTAATCGGATGTTTTTCATCCTGCGGGGAGTAATGAGGATTCCCATAAACAGCCATGGAGGAAGCGTAGATGAACTTCCGGGCACCGGCATCGCGAGCGGCTCGCAGGATGTTCAGTGTTCCCATCGTGTTTACATCGGCATCCTCGTAAAAATGTTCGACAGCCGCGCGGATGCTCACCTTCGCTGCCAGATGAAAAACAATATCCGCTCCTTTTGCGGCTTTCGCGGCAATGCTGACATCTCTTATGTCCCCTACAGTTAATTCAGCTTCGCTCGGGACATTCTCTTTTTTGCCAACTGATAGGTTATCGAGAATTTTGACTTTTATGCCTGCATTAACGAGTTTATGTGCGAGATGTCCCCCGATGAAACCGGCGCCACCGGTGATGAATGCTGTTTTGTATGGCATGCCCTCTCCAGGAGAAAATAAAGGCAAATCTTAAAAAATGGGACAGGCACTATTTTGGAAAATAGCTTCTGTTCCCATTTTTAAACATAAATAAGGTCTTTTATTTTATCGTAAATTCCTTCGCCGATTCCCTTCACATTCATTATTTCCTCACGCTTTTTGAATCCCCCTTGTTTATTGCGACAATCGATAATCTCACGAGCTCGGACATCGCCGATATCGGGTAGTGTCATCAACTCCTCCAATGTGGCTGTGTTGATGTTTATCGGGAATTTTACCGGTTTGGTTTTCTCGGATGTTTTGCTTCTTCCACGTTTTATTGTTTTATTGTCGTATTCTTTTGGAATCGGCGTTCCTTTGAACGGAACATACAGCTTGTCGCCATCCGTGAGATTCTCAGCCAGGTTCAATAGCGATGTATCAGCGTTCAATACAGTTCCACCAGCTATTTTAAGAGCGTCGCCCACTCGACAATCCGCAGGTAATTCAAACAGACCTGTTTTTTCAACCGCACCGGCGATATGAACAAGGATTGTTTTTGGTTTTTCTGCCTGGAGCGATTCCGAAATCCGGTTTGAATTTCGCTCAGATGAGATAAGGCCAAAGGAGACTTTGCCAAACCAGGTCAAGGCAAGGATTGTGAATACAGTTATGCCGAATATTTCAGCCCTGCTCAGGCTCGGCATCGGGATTCCTCTTTAGCGTTTCGATCATAGTGGGCAGGTTTAATTCGTGTTTAGTGTGAATGTTCGATGTCGAATTCCGGTTCGGATTTGGTAAATGAACCGGTAACGTTGAAAACCTGCCCCTACGGGAAAAATTATGTGAACGAACTAAACGATTTAATTGGGCAGGTATAATGTGTGTTTAGCGTGAATGTTAGATGTTGGATATCGGTTCGGATTTGGCAAATGCATTGATAACGTTGAAAACCTGCCCCTACGGAAAAAATTTATATCAATTCTCCTAACAAGCTTTTAAGTAATTGTGGGATTATCATCCTCGATTTCGTTATCCGTGAGTTGCACCAGGTTATGACCGAATCGGTCCATGGAGAATAACTCCTTGTCACCATCGCGGTCGCTCACGAAAACAATAATCTGTCCATCGGAAGAAATGCAAGGATGTCCATCATAACCGGCGCTATCGGTAAGTCGAGTGACTTCATAGGTTTCCAAATCCATTATGTAAATTTCTTCGTTGCCATCCATATCCCTCGCGAAAGCCATCCATTTTTCGTCAGCGGAAACCGATGGATGCCATGCGTTATAATCGCGAGGAGTTACTCTTTCGAGATTGCTTCCATCAAACGAATTTTTATAGATGTTCATCAGCGTTTTATACTTGAAGTCATCGGATTCCTCATCAACCTCTTCATCCTTCTCCTTGGCAGCATCTTTAATGGCTTTCTTTTCCATTTCAGTTCTATCCCTGAGCATCTTGATTGTGAAATAGACGTATTTGCCATCGCCATTTAAGGATGGGTCCATTTCCTCATCGATATCGTTTGTTACCCGGCTTGCGATACTGAAATCGGTTTTGAGACAAACGATTTCCCAGTTGTCGGTTCCATATTCGCCCTCGAGCGTTTGTTTTGAACGATAGGCGAGAGTGCTTGAGTCGCGACTCAAGCATGGGTCATCCTCAAAATGGATCGCGTTTCGCTGAACCATGCGCTCTTTGCCATCCGGCAGATCCATGTAAAACAGCTGGTCGCCTTCACCCCATGAGGTAGTGAAGAGATGAAAATAATAAATCCTGTTTCCATTTTTCGGGAGGGACGGATGTTGGGAACCGTTTTTATCTTTGGTAATCTGAGTAGGATTGGCTGGATTATCCAGATCCGCCATGAAAATCTGAAATTCCTCCCCGACCATCGATTGCCATGCAATCGTGTATTTTTGTTTTGTCATTGCATCGGAGTCGCGCTGGACACCGATTACGGTAGAGATCAAACAAAAAAGCAATAATACAAGCCTGAAGGCTATTCTTATCTTCATTTTCTATTTAGCTCCTTCCGCAGATGCAGGAAGCGAAAAGTCCAAAAAATTTAGCATGGCGCTTAATAGGTGTCAAGGAAGGCTCGCACATACTTTTATGAATCCAGCATATTTGCTATGATAGACATTGATTGTATGGTAAAAGATTTTATGCGGCGATGATCGATAAAAGACACAAAAAGAATCTTGTTATACTTGGGAGTACGGGCTCGATTGGCACGACAGCATCAGCTTGCGTATCTCGTTACCCGGATTATTTTCGGGTTATCGCATTGAGCTGCGGTCAAAACGCAGAGAAGCTTGCCGAGCAGATTCGCCAGTTCAAACCTCTTCTTGTTTCGGTCAAGGATGAGCGCACAAGAAAAGCGGTGAAGAAAAGAATCAAGAACGATGAACATACGCCCACGATACTCGTTGGGGAGGAGGGGCTTTTAGAGGTAGCATCAGTCGATGGTGCGAATCTTGTTATCAATGGACTTGTTGGCTCCGTAGGGCTGAAACCGACATGTCTTGCATTAAGACGCGGGATAGATGTTGCGCTGGCAAACAAGGAAACGCTTGTAATCGGTGGGCGAATGGTGATGGAACTCGCTCTCGAGCACGGTGCGAAAATAATCCCGGTTGACAGCGAGCATTCAGCGATATTCCAGTGCCTTGCCGGAGTGAAGAAACCATGGGGAAAGCGGGTAAGGCGAATTATCTTAACAGCATCGGGAGGACCTTTCTGGTCAAGTAAGAAGGATTTATCGAAGGCAACTCCGGAAGAAGTGCTAAAGCATCCAAACTGGGATATGGGAGCAAAGGTTACGGTGGATTCAGCCACGCTGATGAACAAGGGACTTGAGGTAATCGAGGCGAAAGCTCTGTTTGGACTCGAAGATGACCAGATCGAGGTTGTTATACACCGTCAGAGCATAATTCATTCGATGGTCGAGTTCATGGATGGTTCGATTCTCGCTCAGCTCGGTCGCCCCGACATGGAACTTGCAATCCAGCTGGCGATGACCTGGCCGGAAAGAATTCCAACTACACTTAAACCTCTCGATCTCGTCGAGGTGCGACGGCTTACATTCGAGAAGCCTGATTTAAAGCGATTCCCGTGCTTGAGAATAGCACGAGAGGCATCGAGGAAAGGCGGTCTCGCGACAGCATATTTGAACGGTGCTGATGAAGGAGCGGTCGAACTATTCATGATGGGCAAAATTTCTTTCGGGAGAATTCCGGAACTTGTTGAAATGGTTATTAATAATTTCAGGTTTTCGAATGATGTAAACCTGGACAGCGTGCTGGAAGCTGATGAAGCTGCGAGAAAGTATGCCATAACAATAGCTTAAGCCATTGTGGAATTGCTATTTTGCTCCGCATGGATAATATTTTGGTGGTTTTTTGAAACAGAGTCTAAAAAAATGGGGACAGTCCACAAATATTTAGTTTTTTTGTTCGTTATACAAGTCGCATTATATTTATAGTCTTCGCGCATGCGATTTGTGGAATTGGGACTGTCCCCATTTTTTAATTGTGTGAATATAAAATGGTGCTTATCAGTGCGATACCCGAAGCTACATGGACATGGCTGATTCGTATTATGTGGGCAGTTGAGGTAGCTGTTGCATTCGGCCTTCTTATAATGATCCATGAGTTCGGTCATTTCATATTCGGGAAGTTAACCGGTATGAAGGTCGAGGAGTTCTCCATCGGTTTCGGTAAACGAATTGTCGGATGGAAAAAGGGTGAGACCGATTATTCAATCAGACTTGTTCCTCTTGGAGGATACTGCAAGATATATGGAATGGAAGATGAGGGGGAGATTGAAGCAAAAAAGGAGGATTCCGAAAGAGGATTTCTGAACAAACCGTTGTGGGCGCGGTTCCTTGTGATTATCGCCGGAAGTACTATGAATGTGGTTCTCGCTGTTATCCTTATCGCATCGGCTGGAATCGTAATCGGATATAACTACAGTTTGATTTTCGATGTGGTCAAGGGCGGTCCGGCAGATCGTTCCGGGATAAAGCCGGGTGATAAAATCCGCCTGTTCGCGTATAACTCCAGACCTTATAACATTGGAGATAGAATCAGAAGCGTAGATCCCGCGAGAGGTATAGAGTTAACTGTTGCTAATGATGATGGTACACGAAAAGTAATCGCTCATCCTGAGATTGAGACCGATGAGGAGGGCAAAACAGTCAAGCGAATCGGGGTTGTCTTCGATGAGAACGGGAATTATTCACGCGCGATTGATAAAGTGATGTATGATTCGCCGTACCACAAAGCCGGTCTTTTACCGGGGGATATTATCACCGAGATAGACGGTCAGCCGGTAACCGGGATTATTACCATCGCTCAGAAATTGATGGAAGCTCCTGATGATGAAGTTAATCTCAAGGTGAAACGAGGGGAAAACGAATTCAAGTTCAAGCTCAGCAATTTCCAGATAAGAAGAACGGGGATTGTCGCTGAAACTGTTGAATCTGAAAATGGTTATGAGCTTTTGATAAAAAATGTGATTTTCGATACACCCGCGATGGGCGCGATGTTAAGAGCCGGGATGCGTATTATCGAGGTTGATGGAGAACCCATAACAAAGGATTTCAACTGGGCTGAGTACGAAATGAGGAAGGAACCTGTGTGGATTTCCTTGAAAGTCATGGAGCCGAGAGGCAATGCGGAACCTGCCATCGTAGAGATCCCACGTGTTATGATTCATCCGGGAATTGGATATAAAGAGGATTGGATAAGGGTTCCTTTTAATATAGCACTTGTGGAAGCGTTGAGCCAGACCAGAATATTCGGACGATTGATATTCGATAGTCTCGCGAGCCTTTTCACAAGGAAAGCGGATGTTTCCGATATAAGCGGTCCCATAGCGATAATATCAATCACGTATAAAGCGGCAAGCGGCGGCATTATAGATTTAATTTTCTTCGTTTCACTTATCTCTGTTAACCTCGGTATAATCAACCTTCTACCTATTCCGGGGCTTGATGGCGGAAGAGCTGTGTTTCTCATAGCTGAACTGATTATCCGCAAACCGGTGGTCAACGCAAGGCTTGAAAATTTCATTCATTTTATAGGCATTATTGTTCTCTTCGCCTTTATCATCCTCGTGACATATTTCGATTTCACCCGCCTTTTCAGCGCAATCGGATAATATTACGGGTTGATTTGAATATTCTTATTTGGGACTGTCCCCATCTTATTCGATAAAAAAAATTTTAAACTTAAGATGAAATGTGTTATAAATTCCGGAATTAATACATTTCAAAACCGCTTCGTTCAGTCACATTAAAGACGGTCGAAAAATCTGATATAAGACTCGAACGTTAAGCTATAAAGAATGAAGGTATAAACGTAATGGTTAAAACAGGTTATATCTACCAGATAGATGAGCGCAGCTCGTTCAAACTCGACAAGTGGGCGCTCGGAAGCAAGGGCTACAATCTCATGCGCATGAAGCAGTTGGGACTTCCTATCCCACTCGCTTTTGTCGCTACAACCGAAGCGTGCCGGACATATCTCAAGGATGGCAGGAAGTTTTTTAAAACTCTTGAGAAGGACATTCTCGATAATATCGGATTGCTTGAGAAGAAAACCGGACGCAAGTTCGGGATTAATGATGACCCTCTTTTGGTTTCCGTACGTTCCGGTGCGCCGATCTCAATGCCCGGGATGATGGACACGATTCTCAATCTTGGACTCAACGACGAGAACACAGAAACCCTCAAAAGTATCACCAGAGATGGCAGGTTCGCGCATGACTGCTATCGAAGATTCCTTGCGATGTTCGGCGATGTCGCGATGGGGGTCAGAAAAACCGATGATAAAGACCCATTCGACGAAATAATCAAGGAAGCCAAAAAGAAAGCTGATGTAAGGCTCGATACCCAGCTCAGTGAAGATGATTGGATATGGGTCTGCGAAAAGATGAAGAACCTTATAAAAAAGAGTACCGGACATGATGTTCCTGAGGATCCGGTCAGGCAACTCTTCATGGCGATAGAGGCGGTGTTTAGATCATGGAACAATCAACGTGCTAAAACTTATAGAGCATTGAACGATATCGATGATTCAATAGGGACGGGAGTGATTATCCAGCAGATGGTGTTCGGCAATCGCGATGATCGAAGCGCGAGCGGTGTAGCTTTCACGCGCGATCCCGCGAAGGGTACGAGGAAAGTGTTCGGCGAATATCTCGTAAAAGCTCAGGGCGAGGATGTAGTTGCCGGCACACGCAATCCCAAGAAACTCGATAAGATGAGCGGTGAATTTCCGAAAATATACAAGCAGTTTATTGATATATGCGAAAAGCTCGAGAAGAGCTACAAAGAGATGGAGGATATTGAATTTACCATTGAAACCGGGAAATTGTATATTCTTCAGACTCGAACGGGACAGCGCACAGCCCAGGCGGCGGTAAAGATAGCCGTGGATATGGTCAATGAAAAATTGATCGATCGCAAAACCGCGGTACTAAGGGTTAATCCCGATTCACTTGATCAGCTTTTACATCCGGTTATAGACCCATCCAAACCATACGCGGACAGGATAATAGCTCATGGCATACCCGCATCACCGGGAGCCGCGGTCGGGGTAATAGCATTCGGTGCGGATAAAGCGGCTGAAATGGTCAATGAAAATCCCGCAGCGCAAGTAATTCTTGTAAGCGATGAAACCACGCCTGAGGATATTCATGGCATGGCAGCGGCTCAAGGCATTGCAACATCGCGCGGAGGAAAAACAGCTCACGCCGCGGTTGTCGCTCGCGGCATGGGAAAAGCATGTATTGTTGGATGCTCGGCTTTTGCGATTAATTTCAAAGAAAACACAATGACTATAAATGGCAAGGTTTATAAAGAAGGCGATTGGATTACTATTGAAGGCACCCGTGGTGAGGTAATCAGCGGGGAATTGCCGCTTATCCTCCCCGAACTCTCTGCGGATTTAAAGACGCTTCTAAGCTGGGCTGATGACATATCCAGAGATAATGAAGGATTACTGGTGCGAGCGAATTCCGACACACCCAAGGATTCCCGTCACGCTCGCAATTGGGGTGCAAAAGGAATCGGACTGTGCCGCACAGAGCATATGTTCATGGGTGAGAGAGCCGACCTTGTGGCGGAACTGATCCTTCTTATAACCAAACACGAGAAGCTGAATGAAGAAGAACAGAAAAGAAAAGAAGAGATACTCAAGGAGCTATTGAGTCTCCAATTCAAAGATTTCGTCGGCATATTCAGGGCGATGGATGGATATCCTGTGACAATACGGCTTATCGATCCGCCGCTTCATGAGTTCCTTCCTGAGGAGGAGGTGCTTCAGGAACGGTTGAAGCTGGTACATCATGAGCCCGGAGGCGCCAAAGAGAGAAAACGTCTTCATATGATGCTTTTGCGGCGAAGAGAGTTTCACGAGGTTAATCCGATGCTTGGATTGCGCGGATGTCGTCTCGGAATAAGATATCCCGAGATAACCCGTATGCAGGTCGAGGCGATTTTCAAAGCTGCCGCAAAAGTACTGAAAGAAGGCAAAAAAGTATATCCGGAAATCATGATACCGTTAGTTTCGACAGTCGCGGAACTTGAGATTTTGCACAAGGTCGTTGATGAAATCGCCGAGGAAACGATGAAAAAAACCGGAATCAAGATCGATTATCTTTATGGAACGATGATCGAGGTTCCGCGTGCCGCTTTAGTCGCAGGTGAAATCGCGAAAGAGGCGGAGTTCTTCAGCTTCGGGACAAACGATCTCACGCAGATGACATACGGGATAAGCCGCGATGACGCTGAGGAGAAATTTCTCAGATTCTATGTGCAGAATAAAATCATAGCGTTCAATCCATTTGAGAAGCTTGATCAGGTTGGTGTTGGGGAGCTAATGAAAACGGCGATTGAAAGAGGGAAAGCGACTCGTCCGAAACTCAAGCTGGGGATTTGCGGAGAACACGGCGGGGAGCCATCAAGCGTGGACTTCTGTCATCGGATTGGATTAGCCTATGTATCATGCAGTACTTACAGGGTTCCGATAGCTCGTCTTGCCGCCGCCCATGCCGCCGTTAACACAAAACGCAAAATGAAATAACTCGTGCCGTGCACGACTTTTGTGTGAAAAAAATCACAGAAAACTGTGCACGGCACTAATTGTGATGAAAATGAAAAAAATACTGCAAATTACAGCCATTATTATTTTTGCATTTAGCTTTACATGCCTTGGACATGCTCAACCTAAGAACGACACACCCCCGAATGTCCTGCCTGTCTCCGTAGACTACCTTTTCGGATTCATCGATATGGAGGGGAAAATAGTCGTCGAACCCCGGTACGAATGGATTGGAATGTTCTCCGAGGGCATGTTTGACGTGGAGGTTGACGGCAAAATTGGTTTTGTAGATAACAACGGGAAAATTGTTATCGAACCTCAATTTATGGAAGTCGGTATTTTTTCCGAGGATCTTGTTTATTTTACATCGGATGAGGGGACAAACAAAAAATACGGGTATATAGACAAAAGCGGTGCAGCGGTAATAAAACCGCAATTTGAGAAAGCGGGGAATTTTTCCGATGGTCTCGCTTCCGTGCGAATCGGCGATGATAAAACCGGCAAATGGGGATTCATCAACCAAACCGGTGAATTCGCTATCAAGCCTCAATTTGATTTTATTGATGATTTGTTTGGATGCTTCTGCGACGGCTTATGCGCCATACGAATGGGCGATTCGAGCAAAGGAAAATTCGGCTTTATAGATAAAACCGGCGCAATCGTAATCGAGCCTCGTTTTGAAAAGGCGGGCAATTTCTCGGAGGGTTTGGCTTATGTTAAAACCGATGGCAAATACGGATTTATTGACAAGAGCGGGAAAATAGCCATCGAGCCAAAATACATCAGCGCAGATGATTTTTCCGATGGTCTCGCGCCTGTCTCGATCAGCCCGGATATGATTTCTGAAAAATGGGGGTATATCGACAAGTCCGGAAAGATGGTTATCGACGCGAAATTCGATTATTGCGATAGATTCAGCGAGGGCCTTGCCTGCGTTAAGATTTCCAATTTATATGGTTTCATCGATAAAGAGGGGAATATGGTCATTCAGCCAATTTTCGATGACGCGATTAATTTTTGTAACGGTGTGGCTGAGGTATATACGGAGGGCGATTTCCTGACAGGTAAGCGCGGCTACATCAACAAATCCGGCGCCTACATATGGAAACCAACAATTTGATGTTTTGCTGTAATCGACTTTTGTGTGTATGTTCACGTTAGATAGCATGTGTAGCCCGGCATGCAGTTCCGTGATTGACATGATTAACATAGTAAGCTAAATCAGGCATGTCGGGCTACGTTTTTACCTATTGAAAATAATTTGAACTTTCTGCCAATCATTGACGTTTAATAAGCTGTAGAATAAATATTATGACGGAATTATGAGTTAGCATATTAAGCAGAAGGGATTGCGCATGTGCAACTTAAGAGTTCTAATAATAGTAGTCTTTATCCTCATCATTATTGGGTGCAATCCTGATGCTGAATATTATCCAAAGCCAGGACATTGCGGCTTTATTGACAAAACGGGAACATTTGTTATAGGCCCTAAATTCAACAATGCTCTTCCTTTCCAAGAGGGCTTGGCATCTGTTTGTGTTGGGCTATTTGGAAGTGGTAAATGGGGATTTATTGACAAAACCGGACAATATGTAGTAAAACCGAAATACAATTATGCTCGATCTTTCTACAATGGATATGCGGTTGTGCAAGAAGGATCAAAATTCGGTTTTATTGATAAAACCGGAAAAAATGTTTTTAACAAATGGTTTCAGTACGCCGGATATTTTTCAGAAGGCTTGGCGCCTGTTTATATTAACGATAAATGCGGATTTATAAATGACAGAGGAGATGTGGTAATTCAACAACAATATAGGAGCGCAGATAGCTTTTCAGATGGCTTGGCTCTTGTAATGGATGCTCATAATATGATAGGTTATATTGATAAATCAGGAAAACTTGTTATTCCAAAGAAATTTGGATACGCTGATAGCTTTTCTGAAGGTCTTGCTCGTGTTGCGAAATATGAGAAAGCTTCAAACTCTAATGGTCTTTTAAATGAAAAATGGGGATTCATTAACAAAACCGGAGAATTTATCATTTCTCCAAAATACAATGGCGTTGAACGATTTTCTGAAGGATTAGCTGCTGTCAGAATCTTCAACGAGAATGGATCTGAAATATGCAGATATATTGATAAAAGTGAAAATATTGTCATTGATCAGCAGATTTCATTTGGAGGAAATTTCTCAGAGGATTTGGCATGGGGGTATGTTAGAGGAAAGGGATTTGGTTATTTTGATTACAAAGGAAATTGGATTATTTCACCGCAATTCTTCGAGGTTAAAGATTTTCATGATGGTTTAGCTGCGATAAATATTGGATCAATAGATACTGTTGGAAGATGGGGATTCGTAGATAAACAAGGGACTGTTATTATCAAGCCTCAATTTGGCTATGTCTCTGATTTTCAAGAGGGTTTGGCAGTAGCAATTACTGGCTCTTGGAAAAAGAGGAGTGATATGAATAGGTGCATCCCCGTTACACATAAAACTTTAACTTTGTTTTAATCATTTAAAAAGGGGACAGCGCCTTTTATGGTGCTATATAAACTCTATAACAGATAATAAGTTATAAAGGGCGCTGTCCCCTTTTTCCTGTCCCCTTTTTCTATGCGCCGCATCAAGCATGTGTTGTAAAGCAACACTATCATCATGCCGCGACATACATTACCTCTGCTTCCTTGATCACATCATCAACAATGTAAGGGCTCAGGAATCCAATTGTATTTAAATCAACTCGATGACCGAGAATTTCCGATAATTCTCTTTCCATTCTGATGAATCCCCAGCCTGGGGTGAAGCCGGTTTCAAATTCGACAAGCACATCAATATCGCTGTCAGGCGTGAAATCATCACGTAAAACCGAACCGAATAGCGCAAGCATACGGATGTGATTCCTTTTACAGAAGTCCACAATCTTATCTTTGGGTATTTCGATGTTGGCTTTGTTCATCGTTATATTATTATATCTTGTGACCGCTGAGAAAAAAATGGGGACAGTCCACGATGGCAGCTTCAAGTTGAATATCACTTATATACTCATTCAAAACGAGAAGCGATAATTACCCATTTGCAGGGACAGTCCCCATTTTTTTATCCCCTTGCTTACGTGTGGGGTGCGTTTTAATTAATCTTTGTATTTCATCTTCACTGTGAAGTGACGTAAATGCTGGGTTTCGTAGGTAATCTCCATCCCTTTCATTTTGGGGGCGCGGGAGACTAATTTGGATGCTGCACGCACGACCTCATCCATGTGAGCCTGAGTGTAAACGCGTCTCGGGATAGCGAGTCTGACCAATTCAAGCGGAGCGATACGGTTTTTACCAGTGGCGGGATCGCGTCCTGCCATAAGAGTTCCGATTTCAACTCCTCGTACTCCACCTTCTTTATAAAGCTCGATCGTGATTGTCTGTCCGGGGAACTCCTCGACATTGAGATGCGGAAGCATGCGTTTGGCATCGATATAAACCGCATGACCTCCGTATGGCAGAAGCATCGGAACGCCGGCATCAGTGAGTTTCGAACCGAGATACGCCACCTGCTGCGTTCTGTATCGGAGATACTCGATATCCGTCGCCTCGACAAGTCCCTGCGCGATAACATCGAGGTCTCGTCCGGCAAGTCCTCCGTATGTAATATAACCTTCATTCAGAATCAGCGATTCTTTCAGTTCCTGGAATTTGTTTTCATCGCGGGTAGTTATCAATCCTCCGATATTGGCGAGACCGTCTTTCTTGGCGGACATGACAAGACCATCGGAGTAGCTCATCTCCTCAAGAAGGATTTCGCGGATTGATTTCGATGAGTATCCCTTTTCCTGTTCATGGATGAAGAATGCGTTTTCGATCATCCGGGCGGCATCATAGTAGAAGGGGAGTTTGTAACGATTGGCGAGTTCACGCACATCACGGATATTCTTCATGCTGACCGGTTGTCCGCCAAGACTGTTGTTTGTGATAGTTATAAGGATTAGGGCGCAGGAATCAGCGCCTTTTTCGCGAATGAATTTGTCCGCGGCATCGATATCCATGTCGCCCTTGAAGGGGATTGAGAGAGTCGGATCGAGTGTGGTTTTAGGAATGAAGTTAACGGGGATAGCGCCACGGGCATCGATATGGCTTGTGGTTGTGTCGAAATGACCGTTACCGAGTACGTATTGCCCGGGTTTCGCCATGACCGAGAAGAAGACTTTTTCGGCGCCTCGTCCCTGGTGAGCTGGAAGCATCATATCGAAACCGGTTAGTTCTTTGACTGTGTCTTTAAGACGGAAGAAGGAGCGCGCACCGGCGTATGACTCATCGCCGAGCATCAGTTTCGACCACTGCTCCTGCGACATTGCACCGGTACCGCTATCGGTGAGGAGATCTATGAGGACCTCCTCAGCTTTCAAATTAAAAATATTGTAATGAGCTGCGGCAATCAGTTTTTCACGTTCCTCGCGAGTGGTTGAGCGGATCGGCTCGATCATTTTTATTCGGAAAGGCTCCATCGGGTATTCGACTGCCATGAAGTGACCGTCCTTATGAATGTGTTTAGCAAGCCAGTATCATAAAAATAAACGGCCTAATGATATTGGAATTGATGCAGCTTGGCAATGCGTTGAATGTGAAATGTTTTGGCTGGGATCGCCGTCATCAATCTAATATGTAATAAGATTCAGGAAATGTAGGGGCAGGTTGACCTCGTTTTATAATCAAATGCCAGGTCAGGAATACATCGGACGAACTGTCATTTTCCAGATAAAAATAAAACCTGCCCTGTCTGCGCGTGAAAATTCACGCAGGGCAGGTTATATTTTGATTTATTTTCACTGATCGTCAACAGGATTAGAGATTATCCAGAAATTAATCCTGGAACGAGGTCAACCTGCCCCTACAAGCTATTTAATCCTTTTTTCAACAGTTGATTTAAAATCCGGCTTTAATTGATTTCGCGATTCTCTCAAGCTCGTTATTATCCGGTTTTTGACGACCGGCAGGAACTTTGTAACCCGCGCCATCGCCTTTTATCCGGGGGATTATATGGAGATGCGTGTGGGGAATTTCCTGACCCGCGATTTCGCCATCCGCGAGATGCAGATTCACGGCATCGCATTTCAAATCTGATTTTCGAATCGCGCTGACAATTTTCCTTGCCCCATCAAATATGGGACCTGTCAAGCTCGATGGCAATTCGGTTACGAACTCATAATGCTCCTTCGGGATTACGAGTGTATGTCCGGGATTGATGGGGAAGATATCGAGGAATGCGAGCACATGCTCATCCTCATATACTTTCGCGCAGGGGATATCGCCTGCGACGATTTTACAGAATATGCAATCATCTCTTTTTTTCATTTTCATCCTCCGAGGTTATCAGTGACGCCATCATTTTAATAAACAATTACTATCATAAAAAGGGAAAATAAAGGGGACTGACCCCTTTATTTAGGATTGGCTTAAAATGAGGGATTGCCAGTAAAGGGGACTGACCCCTTTATTTTCCCCTTTTTGAGTCATATCCTGGTGGTTCTCAATCTAAGAGCGTTTGCGATTACCGAGACAGAGCTGAAGCTCATCGCAGCAGCGGCAATCATCGGACTCAGAAGAATCCCGAAGAAAGGATACAAGACACCAGCAGCGATCGGGACTCCGATGCTGTTATAAATGAAAGCGAAGAACAGATTCTGGCGGATATTGCGCATCGTCGCCTTCGATAGTTTTCGTGCTTTTGCAATTCCCCTGAGATCTCCCTTCACAAGCGTGACCCCGGCACTTTCCATGGCGACATCTGTGCCGGTACCCATCGCGATACCGACATCGGCAAGCGCGAGCGCTGGAGCGTCGTTGATCCCATCGCCAGCCATTGCGACAACATAGCCCTCCGACTTGAGACGCTTGATCACATTTCCTTTTTGCTCCGGAAGTACTTCGGATTCGAATTTGACAAGTCCGAGCTTCTCAGCCACTGCTTTTGCGGTAGTGCGGCTATCGCCTGTGACCATCATGATTTCCACATCATCATCCCTGAGTATCTCTATCGCTTCCTGCGTTGTTTTTTTTATGGGGTCTGAAACGCCGATTATTCCTGTGAGCTTGCCATCCACCGCGACAAACATCACAGTCTGACCCTCAATTCTCAGCTTTTCAGCAGTTTCACTCAGCATTGAGATATCGATGCCGACCTCATCCATCAGTTTTTGATTTCCAAGAACGATTGCAATCTCGCTGATTTTGCCTTTAATTCCTTTTCCCGTGATCGATTCGAATTCATCCATAGAGGCGATACTTAAGCCTTTTTCCTTTGCAGCATCGACTATCGCCTGCGCGAGTGGATGTTCGCTTGAGCGCTCGATACTTGCAGCGTAGCTTAATAGTTTTGAGTCATCGATTCCATTAGCTGGAATCAACGAAGTCAATCGCGGTTTCCCCTCGGTCAGGGTACCTGTTTTATCGATTACCAGAATATTAACCTTTTCAAGTCTTTCGAGGGCTTCGGCATTTTTGAAAAGTACACCGGCGATGGCTCCGCGTCCAGTGCCGACCATAATCGACATCGGTGTTGCGAGTCCGAGAGCGCAAGGACAGGCGATAATAAGAACGGCGACAGCGTTGACTATCGCGTAAACCATGCGCGGTTCGGGTCCGAAAATCAACCATATGATGAAGGTTATCACGGCGATAAGGATAACAGCGGGTACAAAATATGATGAGACTTTATCAGCGAGTCTGTGAATCGGCGCTCTGGTGCGTTGAGCTTCGCTGACCATTTTGACAATCTGAGCGAGGAGAGTATCTCGTCCCACACGCTCGGCTTTCATGAGGAAACTGCCTTTACCATTTACTGTGCCGCCGATTACTTTGGCATCCGGATTCTTTTGCACGGGAATTGGTTCGCCAGTGACCATGGATTCATCAACCGAACTGCTTCCATCGATTACGATCCCATCAACCGGGATTTTTTCACCGGGTCTTACTCTAATGCGATCCCCGATTTTGACTTGATCGAGTGGGACATCGGTTTCAGAACCATCATCGCGGATAATCCTTGCTGTTTTCGGTTGAAGACCAAGGAGAGCCTTGATTGCATTTGATGTCCGAGCGCGAGCTCTGAGCTCCAATACCTGCCCCATCAAGACGAGAGTTGTGATGACAGCTGCGGCCTCGAAGTAGATTGCCACTCCTCCGCCGTGACTTCTGAATGAAATCGGGAAAATGCCTGGGACCATTACCGCGACAAGACTATATATATATGCGACACCGGTTCCTATCGCAATCAATGTGAACATGTTCAAGCTTCGGTTTAGAATCGATTTCCATCCACGTTGAAAAAAAGGATAACCTCCCCAGAGGACAACGGGCGATGCGAGCACGAGCTGAATCCATCCCATAAATCCGGGAGGTACAAAATGCTGAAATGGTTTGCCGGGAATTATGTCCGACATGGAAAGCACAAAGACAGGGATCGTGAAGATAAGACTAATCCAGAGGCGGCGAGACATATCCTCAAGTTCAGGATTTTTCTCTTCGATGGCGAACTCTCGTGGTTCAAGCGCCATCCCGCATTTAGGGCACGATCCCGGTTTATCGCTTACCACCTCGGGATGCATCGGGCATGTATATTCGATTTTTACCGGTACTGATAATCCCATCTCTTTTTCAAGCGCCATCCCGCATTTAGGGCACGAGCCGGGTTTTTTCTGCCTGATCTCCGGATCCATCGGACAAGAGTAAAGGCACTCGGTATCCTCTGCTGCCAATTTTTCTTTTTCTTCTTTATGAATATGAGCTGGAACTGTCTCTTCACCTGGTTTTCTATAATACTTCTCAGGTTCTTTCTTGAATTTCTCAAGGCAATGGGTCGAGCAGAAATAGATTGTTTCGCCTTTGTATTCGATTGTCCCGGCAGCTTTTGATGGTTCCACAGTCATTCCGCAGACAGGATCGATGTATTTTTTCTCAGCTCCGTTTTGTGTCGATTGATGATTGTGCATTGTAAAAACCAATCCTTGAGATGAGATATTATATTTCCTTAATTAAAAAAACGATAACATGGCTAATCGGCTTTTGATATGATTCTTTCGATTATTTTCAGAGAAAAAAATCACAAAAAGGGGTCAGTCCCCGGTAAAATTTCATCGCAAAACCAGTTAATATCAGCATTAGCCGAGCCCAAGGTTGGGGTCAGTCCCCGGTTTTCGGTTTTGAAAATCGTTGACATTTGAAAACTATAGTGGTAGAATCAATTCGATATTTAGCTAATCATAGAAATGGAAACAGGGTGGCTTATGCGAAAAACCTTGTTAATAACAAAGGCTCTTGCAGATGGGAACCGTCTGCGTATAGTGATGGCTCTCATGCAGAAACCTGAACTTTGTGTATGCCAAATAACTGAACTATTAAAACTCGCAACCCCAACAGTTTCTCATCATATGAGTATCCTTCAGGGCGCTGGACTTGTGGTGAGCCGAAAAGAGGGGCGCTGGGTTTATTACGCACTCGATAAAAAACTCAGCCGAACCACACTCAACCCGGTCTTGAAATGGTTGCATTCGCAGATGAATAGCGATCCAACAATCTTGAAGGACCAGACGCAACTCGAACAGATAACAAGTTGCGATGTTGTGGATTTATGTTTCAAACAGAAAAAGACGGAAATAGAAATTAAGAACGGATTAAGGTTATAAATCAGAACTTTTTTACGGGGTATGTTGCTACAATATTTCATCAGGGAGAAAAATTATGAAAAAGATGAAATTAGATGTATATGATCCACCAATGTGCTGTTCAAGCGGTGTTTGCAGTCCGAATATTAATACTGCATTGGCAGAGTTTTCCAGTGATCTGGAATGGCTGAAAACTCAAAATGTGGAAGTTGAACGCTATGACCTTATTAACCATCCTGAGGCATTTGCCAATCAGGAAACTGTAAATAAAACACTTCTTGAGGAAGGTAATAAATGCCTGCCCATCTTACTTGTGAACGGTTCCATTGTCAGCAAAGGCTTTTATCCTTCCAGAGATGTGTTAGCTGGGTTTCTGGGAATTAGATTAGATGATGTAAACCTCCTGACTGGAAATAAAGGCACGGGATCGGAGAAAACGAAGCAGGAACCATCTAACCCACAGGAAGAAGTAACCCGGGAGAATATGCCAGTTTGCGGACCGGGATGCGGATGCCAAAAACCATCGGGAAGTTCGAAAGTAAAAGTTGTAGTTTTTCTGTTGGTGATTTTAGCAATATGTATCACTCTGGCTTATAAAGCCAATAGTGAAAAGCAGAATGCGCCTGTTAACACGGGAGCTGCATTTGCCTCTCCCATTGCGAACGAGATTGATAAGCCGGATTCGACAAGCAATTCTGCAATAACTGCTCCATCTGATACAACCGCACTTTCAGAAACAATTAAAGACAAGCAGGATCTGGCAGTTGTCTCTGACGATAAACCGAATCCTGAAAACAAATCGGTTGAAGATAATAATAAAATAGGTGAGATACTCGATTTACTCAGTTCATTAAACAAAGTAGCCTTAAATCAGGATACAGTTTTTATTTACGTTCCGGTCATGGAAAAAGAAACAATCAAAAATGAAACCGCAAAGGTTATAAGATCTGTTGAACAACAGCTAAAATCCAAGCGTATCCGTCTCGGAGTATATACCTTAAAGACCAGCTCACCTGACTATTCAAAGATCAAAGCTCAACTGCCCTTACCAGGAATACTTGTTTTAACCAAAGGTCGCGGTTCAGGGACAGTTTCCGGTGATATAACAGAGGCGAAACTGTTGCAAGCTTATGTAGCATCTACCCAAGGGGGGGGTTGTTGCCCTTCTACCGGTGGAAAATCATCTAAAAGTTCACCCGGATGCAAATAAAGATACATCTATGCTGGAAAACATTACAAACTCCCTGCAGAAAGTAGCTTCGGAACCCCTGGGATTACTCTTTGCTTTGGTTCTTGGTGTGGTAAGCGCAGCGACCAGTGCATGTTGCACACTACCCGCTATGAGCATACTTGTCGGATATTCAGGAACAAGAATCGAACATGATCGCAAGGTTGTTCTAAGATCCGCCCTGCTTTTTACTTTGGGCATTATAATTTCTTTGATGATCATTGGAGGAATTGCTGGTTTTGTCGGTCAGGTTGCGCAAAGCACATTAGGAAAATACTGGAAAGTTTTTGCGGGAATAGTGGCGATAATCTTTGGATTGGCAACACTGAAGCTCCTCCCATTCAAGCTCTCTTTAGGTTCACATCAAGAAACAATAAACAGTTCGGGAAAATTCGGAACTGCATTAGCAGGGATAATAATGGGTGGTATTGTGGCAGCGAGCTCTCTTCCGTGCAATCCTGGAATATTTATAGTGCTTGGAGCATCCATTCTACAAGGGAAAGTAATCTGGGCAATACTCCTATTGGCGATGTTTGCAGTTGGCTTCAGCCTCCCTTTAGGTGCTATTTTGTTGGGGGTTTCGCTTGGTAAAACCAGTCTTATTGCAAGGGGTGCTGATACCACAATCAGATGGATTTCAGGTGTCATACTGATAGTTGCAGGATTCTATTTTTTAATTACTTTCTAAATAACATATTCAAGTAAGAGACTTCTTGATTAAAAAAGGAGTTTTACAATTGTGAGTTTCAAAGAAGTCTTGACCGATTAGAGAATTATCAAACAGATAAATAGGTGATTTGGAAATGGTTAGATGTGAACCGATTACATCTTCCGGCGTCATATCAAGACTCTCCTTTCTGGATCGCTATTTAACGCTCTGGATTTTTCTTGCAATGGGAATAGGAGTATCTGCGGGGTATTTGATCCCCGGAATCGAATCATTTATCAATCGATTTCAAGTCGGGACAACAAACATTCCTATCGCCATCGGTCTTATCCTGATGATGTATCCTCCCCTGGCAAAAGTACGCTACGAAGAGCTCGGCGATGTTTTCAGCGACTTCAAGATCCTTGGCCTTTCACTTTTACAAAACTGGGTGATTGGCCCGATTTTGATGTTTTTCCTCGCTATTATTTTCCTGCAGAATTATCCTGAATATATGGTCGGTTTGATTATGATCGGTCTTGCCCGTTGCATTGCGATGGTCATTGTATGGAATGATCTTGCAAAGGGCGACTGTGAATATTGTGCCGGACTTGTTGCCTTTAATAGCGTCTTTCAGGTTCTCTTCTATAGTGTCTATGCATGGTTCTTCGTCACTGTTCTACCTCCAATTTTCGGACTCACGGGCAGCAATGTGAACGTGACTATCAGTCAGATTGCTGAAAGTGTTTTTATCTACCTGGGTATCCCTTTTATCGCCGGCATGCTGACACGCATGGTGCTGGTCAAGATAAGAGGTAAGGAATGGTATCATACGAAATTCATCCCGAAGATCAGTCCGATAACCCTGATCGCTCTCCTCTTCACGATTATCGTGATGTTCAGCCTTAAGGGTAATCTTATAGTACAAATCCCTCTTGATGTGATTCGTATCGCAATTCCACTTCTGATTTACTTTGTGATAATGTTCCTGGTCAGTTTCTGGATGAGTAAGAAAGCTGGTGCTGACTACGCCAGGAGTGCCACACTTTCTTTTACTGCTGCCAGCAACAACTTTGAGTTAGCTATTGCTGTTGCGGTGGCTGTTTTCGGTATCAATTCGGGCGTGGCTTTTGCGGCGGTGATAGGACCTTTAGTCGAGGTACCTGTACTCATCGGTCTGGTAAATGTCGCTCTTTTTTTCAAGCGACGTTTCTATAAACCAACAAGTCAGTGCTTTTAAAAATGAACTTTCCACATGGCGGTTTTTCAAAATTCACCTCTAATTCCCAACAAGGGGAAAAGGGAACTGACCCCTTTATTTTTGGGCACCATCCATTTTTTCACGGAAAGAAAAAATATATAATATGTATTGTATTTTTTCATTTTCCACTAAATCGAGTTGAGGGGTGAATCATGGAAATGGGAAAGAGAAAAAGCACCGCAATGGCGGAGAGCATACTCGAACTCATAGGATGCACTCCCCTTGTGAAGTTAAATGTAATCGGACGCGACCTTCCGGGAGTAATCGCGGCGAAACTTGAGTTTTTCAATCCATCCGGCAGCTTGAAAGACAGAACAGCTCTCTCCATGATTGAAGATGCGGAACGCGAGGGGAAACTTAAGTCCGGCATGACGATAATCGAGCCAACAAGCGGCAATACCGGTATATCCCTTGCGTTTGTCTGCGCATGCAAGGGATACCATCTTTTAATCATAATGCCCGAGACGATGAGCATAGAACGCAGGAAGCTTCTAAAAGCCTTCGGAGCCGAAATTGTGTTCACACCGGCTTCGAAGGGAATGGATGGCGCGGTCGAGAAAGCGATGGAACTTATATCGAAAAATTCTGAAAGCATAATGCTTCATCAGTTTGATAATCCCTCAAACCCGGATATTCACAGGCGAACCACAGCTATGGAAATATGGGAGCAGAGTGAGGGGAAAGTCGATATTCTTGTCGCGGGTGTTGGTACCGGAGGTACGGTAACCGGATGCGGTGAGGCATTAAAAAAGTTGAAACCCGGACTTAAAGTAGTCGCGATTGAACCAAAATCATCCGCAGTGCTTTCGGGAAAAATAGCTGGAGCGCATAGAATTCATGGAATCGGTTCAGGATTTGTACCGTCGGTGCTCAATCGTTCGGTGATTGATGAGATTATTGCGGTTATCGATGAGGATGCTCGGGAAACGGCGCATCGTATGGCGCGGGAGGAGGGTATTCTCGCGGGTATATCATCAGGAGCGGCGTTATGGGGCGCAATGAAAGTTGCATCTCGAAAGGAAAATTATGGTAAACTAATAGTCGTTATTATCGCCGATACAGGTGAACGTTATTTATCAACCTGGTTATGGGAGGATGAATAATTCGCTGAATATCCTATCGAGAAACCTTATGAAGTAAACCGAATTTCCTCTGATTCCGTGGAAAGCAAATCATCATTTACAAATCTCCGGGAAGAATTAAAAAAGAGAATAGTCTTGAAAGATGGAGCAATTGGAACAATGCTCCAGGAAACTCCTGCGGGTCGCAATGTTCCGATTCTCGAACTTCTTAATGCCGAATCTCCCGATGTAGTGCTTGATTTGCATCTGCAATATCTTGATGCTGGAGCGGAGATAATCACGACCAACTCCTTTTCGGGTCATCCTGTGGAATTGAAACGCTGTGGACTTGAATCCCGGACATATGAATTGAATTTCAAAGCAGCGGAGCTTGCTCGTTCATCTGTGGAGAAATCCGGAAGGCGAGTGTTTATCGCAGGATCGATTGGACCAACATCCGTAAGCCTGCTTCTTTCAAAAGGTGAAATGGATTTCGATGCACTCAAAGATGGATATAAAATTCAGGCTCGAGCGCTTATCGATGGCGGGGCTGATTACCTTTTGATCGAGACCATACACGACCCATTAAACGCAAAAGCTGCATCTATCGCAGTGCTTGAGTTGGTCGAGGAGGGATACAGAATCGAAATCGCGCTCTCGATGACCGTTAATCTGAACGGAATATCGATTTCAGGACAGACCGTATCATCCTTCGTTGTCTCCTCTTATCATTTGAATCCGCTTTATTCAGGTTTGAATTGCTCGCTCGGTCCTGAAAGTTTAAGGGGAGCGCTTGAAGACCTTCACTTGGAAAGCCCGTTTCCGGTTGCTGTAGTCCCGAACGCGGGTCTTCCCGATGAATGCGGCAAATTCAAAATCGGACCTGATGAATTCGCCCGTCAGATAAGCCTGTTCCTTGAAAAAGGCTGGGTGAATATCATCGGTGGATGCTGCGGCACAACTCCAGCGCATATTAGAGCGCTTAAAAATCTTAAAAGTAGATACGAACCGAGAGAATATCGCGGTGATGCGAGAGGAAAAATTGCAGGGCTTGATTCGGTCGATATTGTCCAGGTACCAGCTCCGTTTGTCGTTGGCGAACGAGCTAATACACTCGGTTCTCGCAAATTCAAAAGTTGTGTTGAAGAAAACAATCGCGATAAGGTCATAGAGATAATAAGGGATCAGGAGCATACCGGCGCGCATGGAGTGGATATCTGTTTCGCGTCGAGGGATTATGATGAAGCTAGATTCTGGAAAAATTATGCTCCGTCATTCGCATCGATGCTTCGAGCACCTGTTTTTATCGATACTACGAACATCGATGTTCTCAAAGCCGCATTTAAACTGCTTCCCGGAAAGCCGGTGATAAATTCCGTCAATCTCGAGGATGGCGGCGAACATATAAAAGAAATCGGAAACCTTATCAGGACGTATCCCGCAAAGGTAATCGCCGGATTGATTTCTCCAAAAGGGATGGCTAAGACATTAGAGGAGAAACTCGAAACAGCTGACGCCATTTACAAAGCATTGATTTCATCAGGGATTTCGCCGTGCGACATAATCCTCGATCCTCTCGTGTTTCCGGTATCCACGGGAGTTCATCCGCAGGAGAGCATAAAGGCTCTTGATGCATTAAAGAGGGAATATCCTGAGAGTCATACAGTCCTTGGAATCTCGAATATATCGTTTGGACTTCCACAGAATGTTCGAGGGATTCTCAATTCGATATATTTGAAAATGGCTCTTGATGCGGGTCTTGATATTGCGATTCTGAATGTGAATGAATTAACGCGTGGCGATAGCGTTGAGGATGATATTTTCAAGCTCGCCTGGAAAGCGCTTTCATCGAATGATCAGAATGCGCTTGGTCTGCTTATTGACAGGATGAGGGAAATTCCGGATGTCGCGGTTCAGGATTATCTTCTGAATCTCGATCCGCAGGAACGTCTCGAAACAAGAATCATCAGAGGTATGCGCGATGGAATCGATGATGATATCGCTCTCTTGATGTCGCAGATGGAACCGATGGAGATTATCAACGGTCCCTTGATGAAAAGCATGGATAAGGTCAGTGAGATGTTCGGCAATGGGAAAATGATAATTTCCGAAGTCTTATTGTCCGCTGAGGTTTTTCGCGATGCGATGACGAAGCTGATTTCATTAACGGGGAAAAGCGAGATGTATCCTCGCGGGAAAATAATACTCGCGACAGTCAAGGGCGATGTCCACGACATAGGCAAAAATCTTGTCGGGATGGTGCTTGAATCGCATGGATTCGGCGTTATCGACCTCGGCACACAGGTCCCGCCGGAGGAACTTGTCGATGCTGTTCACAGGGAAAAACCGATGGCTGTTGGATTGTCGGGGCTTCTTATAAGGTCGGCTTATATAATGCGTGAGACGGCAGAGATATTTTCCGATGCCGGTATCGATGTGCCGATTGTAATCGGTGGCGCCGCGCTATCAAGAGACTTTACGAGAAAAAATATCGAACCGGCATATCGCGGACGGATTGTCCGGTACGCGAAAGATGTCCTCGATGGATTGCGGATTTTTAAAGAGATATCCGATGGAACACTCAAACCGGAATCGGAGACAGAATCAAAGAAACCGGAGATATCGATTTCTGCTCGCAAAACAGATATAGTACCGATTCATGAAGAAAAACCGCCTCAACCGCCTGATTTTAAAAGGCATATTATAAATCCCATTCCCATCGATGATGTGATTCCGCACTTGAATTGGAAAAGTCTGATAAAAAAACATATGGGAGCTAAGGGAGCTAAAGAAATTGCGGTACGAGACAAACTTGAAAAAGCGCTTCAGCAGATTGTCATCCAGAATATGATAAAACCAAAAGCGATATTCGCATTTTTTCGAGCTTATTCAAATGGCGATGAAATAGTACTCACTGATTCTGAAGAGAGAGAACTGGGACGAATCGGATTCAAACGCTCGCAAAACGGTCTGTGCGCATCAGATTGGATTCGTAAAGGAATAGACGCGAAAGATAATATCGCCTTGATGGTTGCAACATCGGGTTCCGTTCGCGATAAAGCGAGAGAGTTTAGAGAAAAGGGTGATTTATTTTTCTCATACGCGCTTGAAAGCGTATCACTTGAGATAGCGGAAGCATCAGCATCATGGGTTCACGCATTGATTCGCGGGCTATGGGATTTAAAAGACAAAACAAGAGGGGAGCGATTATCTCCGGGATATCCATCGATGCCGGATTTAGAAATGCAGAAAGTCATATTCGAATTATTAACTCCTTCGGATATCGGAGTTTCATTGACTGATGAATTAATGATGAATCCGGAGGCATCCGTTTCCGCAATTGTTTTTCATCATCCCGATGCGAGGCATTATATTTAACAAGACAAGGTATAATTTATGACATCATTAAAAGAGCTCGCGGGCGAAAGAATCATCGTAGGGGATGGAGCCACAGGCACGGTGCTCCACAAAAGGCTTCCCAAAGGCGCATCAATAGACCTTGTCGCGATTGAACATCCCGATGCTCTTCTTAAACTTCATATGGAATATATCCAGGCCGGTTCAATGGTCATTCAAACCCACACGTTCGGTTCATCGAGACCCAAACTCGCAAAAGTCGGAGCTGGGGAGATGTTCGAGAAAATAAATCACCGCGCGGTGAAACTCGCTCGTGAAGCGAGGGAGATAACAGGTAAAGATGTTCTCATTGCGGGTTCTATCGGTTCGATATTTCGTGTCTTCGATGAAAATGGCATGGGTACTGATGCTTTCGTGGAGCAGGCTTTGATTTTCGATGAACGCGGATGCGACCTTATCATGCTTGAAACATTCACGACTCTTGAAGAGCTCTCATCGGCGGTAAAAGCGATCAGCGCGGTGACATCGCTTCCGATAATCGCGCAGCTCACGGTTCCCGATGAATGGTCGCCATCGCCTGAGGGATCGAGACATTATCTTCTCGAACGATTGCTCGAGTTCGGTGTGGATTTCGTCGGCCTCAATTGCGGCGCCGGTCCTGATGAGTATCTTGAAATTCTCGATGAGTGGGGCTGGGTTGGAAATCATCGCATTATCCTTCAGCCGAACGCCGGAGTTCCGGTTCGAAAGGATGGCCGTCTTTTGTATCCCGAGGCGACACCGGATTATTTCGCTTTCTTCGCAAAAAAAGCCGCGGAGATGGGCATCGGATTTATCGGCGGATGCTGCGGTACGGATCCGGGACATATAAAGGCAATCGCGGATGCGGTCAAAGATATTCGTCCCTCACTGCAAAGAATTGAGACACGGGAAATTATTTTCACAAGGCAAGAGGAGGAGATAGTAAGCGCCACGAGCGGATTCATCGAAAAAATCAAGGATGGCAAATTTGTAACTGTCATTCAGATTGATCCTCCGAAGGGAACCAATGTCGCGGATTTTATAAAGCTCGCACGAATGTTCAAAGAAAGCGGCAAAGTTGCGGCATGCGACCTGAACGCGAATCCGCTTGGACGTGTTCATTTCGATTCGCTCTGGCTTGCGTCTTTAATCGAGCGTGAAACCGGATTGGAGACAATACCGCATGTGACACCGAGGGATGCATCTCTAATGGGGCTGGAATCGCAACTTCTCGGGGCTTGGTTTTCGGGGATAAAGAACTTATTGATAATAACGGGGGATCCATCGCAAATGGGCGATTATCCGGGCGCATACGATGTTTACCAGGCTGATAGTATCGGGCTTCTAAAAACGATTAAGCGCATGAACCAGGGCATGGATTGGTTCGGGAGTAGAATAGGCGACCCTCCATCGTTTGTTACAGGGGTTGCGGTTAATCCCGGTGCGGAAGACAGAAAGCGCGAGATTGAAAGATTCAGGATGAAAATCGATGCCGGCGCTCAGTTCGCTATGTCGCAGGTTTTTTTCTCATGGGATGTATGGAAGAGTTTCTGGAAAGACTATGGCTCTGATTCTCCGATTCCGGTTCTGATTGGCGTCTGGCCATTGACAAGTTATCGTCTTGCGTTAAGGATTCACAACGAGATTCCCGGAGTAGATGTTCCTGAAAGCCTTCTTGAGAAGCTCGAAACAGCGGGTTCACATGCGAGAGAGCTTGGCTGGGATTTCGCACGAAAGCTATACGAGGAATCGCGCGAATACGCTTCCGGCGCTTATCTCGTAGCACCGTATAAACGCGGCGAGACAATCCTCGAACTTATCGACTAAAGATTTTTTTTATTTTTTGAAGAGAATGTATGACACCGGATATCTTCATGATGAATTCGATCATATCTTCTTCATCTCCGATTCCGATACGCTTGAGTTCATATGGATTTGAGTCGATCGAATTCATACCGGAGATTGTTGTTAATGCACATTTATATCCGGTGATTCTGATTAATTCGGCTGTCTCATTATTAAAGTCGTTTTGCTTTCCATTCGGATAACAGAATAAATCGCATTTATTTGCGGTTTTATCTTCGATTATTTTTTTTGATAATCTCAACTCATTTTCAGCAGTCTGAGGGGAGCATTTTGACAGAATAAAATGCGAGTGAGTATGGCATCCTATGGAAACAAATCCGCTTTGGAGCATCTCATCGATTTCATTCCAACTCAAGGGTTGGTATATTTGATCAGTCGAGCCATTAATGGAAAGCTTAGTATCGAGAGTGTTTTCTATTCCCTCAATTAATTTATCCCTTTGTTCCTGATTATTTAGTTTGAGAAGCGTTTTAATTTTTTTATCACACGCTATTTCCAGCTCTTTGCTTGTCAGGTCAAAAGATAACTTTTCATATTCCAATTCAAGTTTTGTTTTTGATGTTTTGTTTATTGCATATTCAATCCTGTCAGCCCATAGAGGTAATTTATTATCAACAAAGCTTGTGGTTATAAATATTGTTGCCGGAGTATGGGATTCTTTTAGAACTGGAAACGCCAAAAGGTAATTCGACCTGTAGCCATCGTCAATAGTGATAATAACGGAGTTCTGAGGGGTCTTGCTTTTCGAGTGAATGGATTCAACGTATTCCTGTAATGATATTATTTTGTAATATTTCTTCAGGTATTCAATGTGTTTACGAAAAGTATCCATATTCAGGTTTTGATGATGATAATTCGCTATCCCATCAAATTGCGTTTTTTCAGTGAATCCATGATACATCAATATGATGACTTTATTGCGATTAAGTAATCTCGCAATACGATGAAACTGAAATACATATAAAATTCTCAGGATATTTTTTTTCATTGAAATTTCGCCAGTTCTTTTTTTGCTTCTTCGTAATCAGGATCTAAACTTACAGATTTCTCAAACTCCTTCCTCGCTTCTTCGAATTGCCCTTTAGCTTTTAACATGGCACCGAGATTATAATGGTGAGTTGCGTTATTCGGGTCAAGAGAAACAAGGTCTCTCATAAGAGAAATTGCCTCATCAAAATTGCGCAGATAAAAAAGGGTAAAAGCAAGGTTCATCTTGGCTTTTGTGTAATCCGGACGGATTTTAAGCGCCTCCTCGAATTTACGCTTGGCGTTTGGATAATCCTTTCTCTGCATATAAATCAATCCGGCATTGAATCGGGATTCAGCGTATGTCGGGGAACTCTCATCAGCTTTAGCATACATCTCAAGCGCTTTTTCCTCATCATTTAACCTTAGATAACAGGAACCCATGTCGTTGTACGCTTCGGGATAATGCGGAAATGTCTTCAAAGCGAGTTCATGATATTCAATAGCTTTTTGGTAATTCCCTTTTCTATATTCTATTACACCAAGGTTATGATAAGTGGATGCGGGGTTCGTTGTCTTGCGATAGGGAGCAAGCGTGGGAACAGCAAGGATAACAATAGCGAGAGTCGCGGCAAGGTAACGTTTGCTTGCGGAAATATCGAGATGTCTTTTCCTCAAGGAATCAATATATTCAAATAAACCATAACCTGCGAACATAGCGAGAATAACAGTTAATGTAAGACGGAATCGTCCGACAACCGTGAAAATAATTAAACCAGCAAAAATCGCCCCCATATAAAACAACAACAAAATGATTTTAGGATCGCGTTTGGAGGTAAGTCCAATCCCGATAATGGCGAGAAGAAATATCAATCCGTACGGTATAAAAAGAAATTTGAGTATTGGAACCTGGGCTCTTTCAAATTGAATATTGTAGTTGTTAGCGATTTCGTATGTGTTCATCGACCAGTATATTTTCTTTAATTGATAACCGAACCATCCAAAGAAGTCCTTCTGAATTTGTTGAAAGCCGCGTTTCATCCAGAAGGCGCTTATTCCCGATGGTCCCAGTTTTCTCCCCGTTTCTTTTTCAGCGATTTTCTTCGCGGATTCCTCCTCGGTTTCAATCGAGTCGCCCACTGTGACTCGCCGAGTGAATGTTGGAGCGGCTTCAGGATCGGAACCGTAATAAAAATTGATTCCGGTATTGTAGGTTAGAAGAACAAACTCACCGGAAACTTTGTAGTTGTGTATCGTAACGGGCAATATTGGGATGATAACCCCGATTATCAGTATAAAAGATGTAATAATCGCCCAATTGTATTTCGGTTTGAACAAAATGAAAAACCAGATAATAACAAGGATTATGAAAAGAAGAATATTAGGTCTCTGAACTGTTGATACTCCAAGTGCTAATCCGGTTAGAAATGAGAGTGGGATATTAAGTCGCTCTTTTTGTTGAAATAATAGAAGATAAAGGGAGAGCAGGTAGAACAATATTGCGAAAGTCTCAAGAAGAATCTTGCTTTCATGGAACATCAATGGCGGATGCAGCAAGCATAGAATTATGGCAATAATCGCGACTCGTCCACCGAATACCTTGTTCGCGATTAAATAAACGAGGAGCAGGATTAAAATACCGGCAACGTGTTGAACAATTACGGCAGCTGAAACGCTCACTCCGAAAAGTTTGAATATAAAAGCCAGGATATAAGGATACAAGGGAGCCATGTAGAAAACTCCCTGATGCGACGGTGTTCCCTCGACTATATCTTTAGCCCAGTTGTAATAGACTCCTGCATCGCTGATTGGATCGTAATATAGAGGATTCATGGAGAGGTTTTGAATAAAATATACGATTCGAAGAATTACGGCGATTGCGAAAATAGCGATGAGCCATACAGTGCGTGCCTTGAAAGGATCGAACGATATTGGAGGATGCTTTTCATCCTTATCGGTTGGTTTGATTTCAGGTGTTTTCTTTTTGCGCTTTTTTGCCATAACAAAGGGGGGCGCTGTATGGGCGGGTTTTATTTCATTTTACGGATTAATCATACACCGTAGGTTATTCGTATTAACATATACATTCGAAAACGAGGTCAACCCGCCCCTACATAATTTGCAAATAGTCAAAATCCCAACGTACGGGCGGGTTTACGGTTCGAGCGTGTAATAATAATCGGTTAACAAGATAATTCATGCGTGCGACAGATTATTGTTACGTAGAAACCCGCCCCTACAGGTTTTTTATTTCACGGTTGATTATCTTAATTCATACACCGTAACTCGCGGAGTTGTGCCGTCGAGTTGAGTCACGTGAATCGTGAAGCTTTTATCGCCGACATCGAGATGTTTTGGTGTTCCAACGATAGTACCATCCGCCACGCCGTCGATTAGCTGAAAAACATCGCCTGTGATTGAATCCATAATCTGAATGGTTTTCTGGTCGGTTAGCACTACAACAAGCGGACTTGTCTGCTCGTAATTATTGATGATGCGCGGCATCGAGGCATCATAAGGAAGAATTTCGAGGTCGATGACATTCCCGGTTGTCACCGGGAATCCGCCTATCAATGGATTTCCACCGGGGTCTTCAGCATCGAATCCAACCCACAGACTTCCACCCGCCGGAGTGTTGGGTCCAGACAAGCCATAATACAAATATGCATTTGAACTTATGTCCATACCCCGAATTTCATTAGCCGGAATCCCGGTGAGACTGACAAAGAACTGGGGGTCAGCGGTTGGAGGATCTGCCGTGTCCGGTGGATATGTGAAAGCCACTCCGAGATAAAGGATGTCATAAAGACCATTCTGAGAATTTGGCAGCTTGGTTGTTTCCCATACTGCACCAAGGTTGCCATTGAAATCGTCCCAGCATTCCAGACCGATAGGGTCTTCCACGAGCGATTCATTTATCGCAGGTGTATTTGGATCATCGGTATCCAGCGTGAAATAACCGCCGAATGGCTGCAATGGAAATTCCGTGGTGTAAGGAGGGACAGGCGGTGGAAGAATACAGTAGAACATGCGAACGATATTTCCAGCGGGAAGAGTCGGCGGACTTGGTATCGGTGGTTGATATGTCTCATTCGCATCGTTATAAGCGACCATCGTAACGCCTTTGTTATTCGCATCGAGACGTCTTATCGGCATCGCTACGTTAGGATTCGGATGTGTGTTGGTTGTATTTGGAGGAAGAAGCCCGGGTCCATGAAAAACAGCATCAGTGTAGTTAAAGTTGTATCTTGCGATTCCGTTATTAGCGTCAGGCATATAAACGCCTTGCACATTGGGATTGTCGTTCTCAACAACAGCGAGATCGAGTTCGACTGAATTGGATGTTGGTTGGGTGATGCCTGTAACGATGTCGAGATTTTCCCTGTATGGGTCAACCTGGAAAATTCCTTCAAGTCCGGGTATCTCGATAGTGAAAAATGTATAAGTAGCGAAATCGCGTAAATCAACAGGGTCAGTATCCTGCCTTACGCCGAAAGGCGGCGTTGTGCCATCAAGCTCAGTGCAGATTTCATCACGAACACAAACAACACCGGTATAATTGCCTGGCTTCGCTTTCAGGTCATTTATAACTGAGAATGTCCATACATAAGGGTTAGCATCGTTGCCGCTCCCTATGGCATCTACTAGAGTTTTTGTTATAGCACCATCGATTATTCCCGGAATATCGAGCATAACGCTCGCGACATCGGATGGGTGGCGAATATCGTTCAAAGCGGCATCAGGACCGAATTCGCCGCTTGGCGTAACACCCGCTTGCCAGTCGCATGCTCTCACTTCGATTTCAGCTATCGATGCTGCATCGTATGGTTTGATGCGGTTGAGGGTTATTTCAGTTTCAACTTTCCATGCTTCCTTGCGATTGAATTCCGGGACAAAGAATTTCGGGCTGTTACGAGCTCCCGGTTGGCCGGGCTTGTTGACCGTGTTCGCGAATGTCGCCGACTGGCCATACGCGCTTTCGAGGATGAACAAGAAATCAATCGTGGAGCCTGTTCCAGCCTTGATGATGTAATTCTGCGATGCTCCATCATCGTTGAAATCGACTCCCTGCGCGAAAACATTGTGCCCGATTGGCTGATTTATATTTTCAACTCCGTTTGGATGCAATGGATTGAAATTTCCATTTGTGGGATCGACGAAGAATAGCTTGTATGGATTCAGGTTGCCGGGGATATTAAGGTCGAGATATTCCTCTGTAACGATATCGAAGAAAGTCGAGTAACCATCGGCGTTGAGAAGGAAATCAATATCGCCCGCTATGGGAGTTTCCGGAGTGCTGTCGGAATCAATGTCCGCGAATATGTTATAAAAAACCTTTAATGTGGGATCGCGGTTTATCAAGATTCCCCGGACATCGAACACCGGCAGGTCAAGACGGCTTCCAACTGCAGGGAATGGATGTTTCGCTTCAAAAAGAATCTCAAGGTTGTTATCGCTGTTAATCGAGATTCGACCTATCCGCAGGCAATTGCCGCATGGGACTCCATCGAGGTAATAAGTCAAATCGACCTCGAATGAATCACCGATTGCATCAGCTGTTCTTAGAGGTGCGAAATGATATTCCATGGATGATAAATCCACGTGCCCTTCGTAAATCCCAAGGATGATATTCCCGGTTTCACCGTATGTATCTTTTGATGTCACGATGAAAGGATTGAAATCGGAATCTGTCTGTGAATTCGAATTAATCGAAGGCACGAAATCCGGAGAAGCGGGTTCGATGCCTCTGGAACAAGCAGCTGAATTGATAATGAAAGCGATTACAACTAAAAATATGATTCGATTCATGACTTTCTCCCACGCATGATTTTTTAAATCCCGATAGAACTATATCCGTCGGGATTTTTATTACATAATAATTATCGGATAAATCATTCTTAATAAAGAGAGTTTATAATTTTTAATTTTGGAAAGCAACGGACTGTTTTAATCGCTGAGAATCTTCATATCGAGCACCTCTTGAATGACTTTAAGAGCCAGCTTCAGGGTTTCTTCTTTTTGAAGGTTTCCGTTATTTAAATACAGGGAGTCGGGAGTTTGAACAAGCGGTGATGCTTTCCTGTTCTTGTCTCTTCTGTCTCTCGTTTCCAAGCGTTCGATTATTTCACCAATGGACATATCTGAACCTTCATTTTGAAGCTCATTCTTGCGTCTTATGGCTCTCTCATCGATTGGCGCATCGAGGTATATCTTAAAATCAGCATGAGGGAAAACAACACTGCCCATGTCCCGCCCCTCGGCGATAATGTCTTTCCCTTCGGCTATTATTCTCTGCAATATAACAAGCTCGGCACGCACTTGCGGATGTATGGATATTCTACTCGCCGCTTCGGATACTCGATCGGTTCTTATTTCAACGCTGACATTTCTGTTGTTCAGAAAAACTATAGTCTCCCCATCTTTCGAGATTGAGAGATCTATCGATGCTTTGCGGAGCAAAGCGGCGCAAGCGGGCGCATCGTCAAGATCGATTCCATTCTCAATGGCGAGTAGAGCCGCTGCTCGATAGGTGGCTCCGCTGTCGAGGCAAATCCAGTTAAGGACTTTTGCAAGCCCTTTCGCCAATGTGCTTTTTCCTGCCGCCGCCGGACCGTCAATCGTTATTATCATTAATTATGTGAGACCTCTGAAAAAGTCAATCAATGTCATTCCGAAACAAAATTCAGGATTTGACATGTTTAGGTGCTGTTATATTATTGAATTTCCTTGTTAGTCAAATCCTGAATTTTGTTGAGGAATCTCTCTTTTTCAGACTTCTTCAAAGGTTTCTATGTATTCTCTATCATCTCATTCATATACCCAAAATAATTACTCCACATGCTGATTACAAAAAGCCCAAGAGTAAGGAGAACAATAACAAGCACTAATACGGCAAACAATGATGACAACATGCTTGATTGCGTATCGATTTCCAACTCATAATACTGCGCGAGTTTGTTTAATGTTTCTTCAACAGTACCGGATTTCTCGCCGGTTCTAATCATGCCTTTGAGAGATTGAGGAAAGACGCCCGATGACGCTATGGCATCGTAAAGCGATTCGCCCTGGTTGACCTTTGCCTTGATGTGTTTGAGTCCATAACGCAAATCGGGTTCCATGAGAGTTTCGCCCGCGACATCAAGACCGGTCATAACCGGCACTCCGGCGCCATACATAGCCGCGAATAATCGCGAGAAACGAGCGAGAGACATCTTCCTCATGAGGCCGCTGAAAGGCGGTATTACGGATAAAATCGATCGGAATATGCGATAACCCGCCTGTGTTCTGGCTATTAAGGCTAATAAGAACAAAAATCCAAAGATTCGAAGTACCATGAAAAATAGACCTTTTGTAGGGTTCATCGAATATGCCGTCCCGACAGCGCTCGGAAGAACAAAAACCGCGACGAAGACAATCACAAGGCCCGCGATTAGTTCGATGATGGGTAAATATAATTTGCTTTTAAGGTTGGAGCGAAGTTCGAACTCGCGGTCATACATGTCAGCGAGACGATTCAGTATGTGATCGAGCCGTCCGGTTGTCTCCCCTGCCTGAATCATACTTCGATAAACCTTTGCGAACACATTCGGGAATTTTGAGAGAGCCTCGGTGACCTTGTTGCCTTTTATGAGATGGTCTCTAACCTGGGTTGAGATGTATCTGAGTCTTCTATTATCAGTTTCAACGGCGAGGATATCGAATGTCTCGATGTATGTAAGCCCGGCGTTTATCATGCTTGCCAGTTTGCGAGTGTAAACCGCCATAGCTTTCTGATTAACGAATGTGAATCCGATCTGGTCGAGAAGCGCCTGGACACCGAATGCGCTTTCATCGGATTCATCACCCATGTCGGTCATACTTGTAGCATGGAGACCTTGTTTCCGCAGTGTACTTATCGCCTGGTCGCGCGTGTCCGCTTCGATGACACCGCGTCTTCTCTTGCCATTTGTGTCGACAGCTATGTATGCGAAATTTCTCGACATGGATTCATTCCCTCGATAAAACGCTAACAAGGATTATAGCATACGCCTCCGGGAGCGCGGACATCCCTGTCCGCTATTTATGGAAAATTGGTAATAATGCGGACAGGGATGTCCGCGATCCCGGTGGGGTTTTCGATAATCCTCTGCTGCTGCGTGCAAATGAAACCGATAGAGGTTAAAATAGTCTAAGGTATTGATATATTTTAGTCATGGTTCCCGTAAGGGAGGTCGATATGTTCAAAGGATTAAAATCAACCAAATACACCCTGATGGGAATTTTTCTCACGGGGCTTTTGGTGATGAGTGGTTGCCAGACAGCTTTAGGGCTGGGTATACTGGCATGGCAGCTCGGAGTGTTCGACAAGGACAACAAAGATGGAAATCATCCGCCACAGATACTCACACTCACAGCTGTGCCGAATACTCTGCATCCGGGAGAACAGGCAGTATTGACCGTTGTCGCAGTTGACAGCGATTCGGATACTCTGACATTCCAATGGGCGGCTCCGGCAGGAACATTATCCTCACCGACTCAGCAGGTTACTAATTGGACCGCTCCCGCTGATACAACGGGAACTTATTATATCTCCGTGACCGTTACGGATGGCAAGGATCCGGTGACAGGCAAAGTACCGGTTGCTGTTACCTTATAGCGCTGTTCGCGAGAACCATTCTGAATCATGGCTTATGGTTTTTTATCCCGCGCAAAATCAAAGCGGGTGTACGTTTTGAGTTTTGGAACCGATAATTGATTATGGGTTTTGAATAGCGAATCATGTTTGACCTTGGTTATATGTGAAGGTATCAGGTTAGCTCAAGCTGGTATAATATACTTGAGTTTGTTAAATGTGAATTTCATTTTACACAATTTTATAAATGGGTCAGTTGAGCTATGTGGGAAAAATTTACAACATCATCAAGAAAAGCGATAAAAAAAGCGACAGAAGAAGCAAAGCATTTTCGCAATGACACTGTCGATACCGAACATCTGCTTCTCGGACTCATCAGCGATGAAAACGCATTCGCCGTACGGGTTCTTAAGGAGCTCGATGTACCCATCGACCGACTGAGAAGTCATGTGGTTCAGGTCATTCCGATCGGTGCATATGATTTTGAAAATGTGCAGTTCTCAGCTGAGACGAAAGAGGTTCTGGAGCATGCCTACAAGGAAGCTCGCAACCTGAAGCATCAGCATATCGGCACGGAGCATCTTCTGCTCGGCTTGATGAAAGTAACACAGGGCAAGGCGTATCGTATTCTGAAGGATTTTGGAGCGACATATCAACCGGCAAGGAACAAAACTCTTGAAATAATAAATTCGAGCCAGCGACCGCAGAAGCATAAAACCAAGACACCGACTCTCGATGAGTTCGGAATCGATTTAACACGTGAAGCCACGGAACATCGTCTCGACCCGACAGTCGGACGAAAGCGTGAAACTCAGAGGATTATCCAGATATTGTCGAAACGCACGAAGAATAATCCGGTTCTAATAGGTGAACCCGGTGTTGGCAAGACCGCTATAGTTGAGGGACTCGCGCAGTTGATTATCGCCAAGCAGGTTCCGAAGAGCCTTCGAAACAGCAGGATTATCGCACTCGATCTTGCGGGGCTTGTCGCGGGAACGAAATTCCGCGGTGAGTTTGAAGACCGCCTTAAAAGAGTGCTTAAAGAGATAACATCCCAAACAGATGAAAAAATTATACTTTTCATAGATGAGTTGCACACGATAATCGGCGCCGGGGCAGCAGAGGGCGCGATTGATGCATCGAATATCCTCAAGCCGGCTCTGTCGCGCGGCAAGTTGAGATGTATCGGCGCGACAACATCGAATGAATACAAAAAACATATCGAACGTCATGGAGCTCTTGAACGGCGATTCCAACCGATAACCGTTGATGAGCCAACCGTACAGGAAACTATCGATATCCTCAGAGGACTCCGTGAGCGGTACGAGGAATTTCATAACGTTCACATCACTGATGAAGCGATTCAGCAGGCGGCGTATTTATCTCATCGGTTTATCACCGGACGAAGCCTTCCCGATAAAGCGATAGACCTTATGGATGAAGCGGCAGCGAAGGTTCGTGTTGGACTCAGCATGATGCCTACTATCGAAGAAGCAATTGTGGGTTCCGAGGATACTGAGGATTTTAGCGAGGAGACATCAGAGGAGTCAGTCGTCCTGGATGAAGCGAGTGAATTTGAGGAGGGCGGAGGAATTGGAGAACTCGAAATCCCGGCAGTTCCGGTGGTCGGTGTGAAGAAAACTGTCACCAGTGAAGAAATCGCCGAGGTTGTTCATGCATGGACAGGCATTCCGGTTGCCAGTATTGCCGAGGATGAGACTCACAAACTCCTGAGGATGGAGGAATATCTCGCACGGAGAATCGTCGGACAGGAGGAAGCGGTTGCATCGGTGAGCCGCGCGTTAAGACGAGCTCGTGTCGGTTTGAAAGACCCGAACAGACCTACGGGAAGTTTTCTTTTCACCGGTCCGACAGGTGTTGGAAAAACGGAACTCGCGAAAACGCTTGCGGAATTTTTATTCGGCGATGAGCTCGCGCTAATTCGTTTCGACATGTCGGAATACATGGAGAAACATTCGGTAAGCCGTCTAATCGGCGCTCCTCCGGGTTATGTTGGTTATGACGAGGGCGGTCAATTAACCGAAGCGGTGAAACGTCGACCATACTCGGTCATCCTCATGGATGAAATCGAGAAAGCTCATTTCGATGTTTTCAATATATTGCTCCAGGTCATGGAGGATGGAATCCTGACAGATAACCAGGGACGACGTGTCGATATGAAAAATTCAATTCTCATAATGACATCAAACCTTGGAACTGAAGCGATCGGAGTCGATGAGCCGATGGGATTCCGTGCAGGGCAGGATGAGAAGTTTGACGCTGATAAAATCTACAAGCAGTTCAAACCGAAAGTGCATGAAGCTCTCAAGAAGACATTCAGGCCGGAATTTCTGAACAGGCTCGATGAAATAATCCTGTTCAGACCGCTGACATACGATGAAATCACGAAGATACTCGATCGGTTCCTTGACCGCGTAGAGGCATCATTGAAACCGTATAAACTCACATTGAATGTGACCGAGGCGGCAAAGAATTTCCTTGTCGATCATGGTTTCTCGAAGCACCAGGGAGCGCGTCCGTTGCGGCGCGTAGTGCAGCGAAGAATTGAGGATCCGCTGAGCGAGGTTATCCTGCGCGGTGAGTTCAAACCGGGCGAAATAATAGTTATCGATCTCAAGGATGATGGCCTCGTTTTCGAGCATGAGCATGCCAAGGAGATGGCGCAGACACCGACTTCATAATCAAAAAATGGGTCAGAGCCTTTTGGAAAAAAATGGGGACTGTCCCAACTCGATAGATCGTATGCGCGGAGATAATAGGTACAATGTTGCTCATAGACAGAACAAAGAAACCAAACATATGTGGACTGTCCCCATTTTTTTCTTTTGCAGCGGTCACAACCTAAAAAAGGCTCTGACCCATTTTTTCATTTTTTGGATTTGCCAAATTCCCGATTTTATGATAAAAAGTACAAATAGATAATTATTGATTTATTTTATTTATAGATTCATATATTTACGGGGGGCGGCGTCGTAAGGACGCAAAAATTTATACTATTTATTATTCATAAATAGAGGAGCGCTTCTCAATGGGTCTTAATTTCATGCGTTTCGTATGTACTGTTTTCGGAGCCATAATCGGCTACGCGGTAGCTATTTTAATACCCCTCGAGCAGAGTCCTTACCTTCCCAATAAATCCGGCATCACAATTGTCGGTGCGCTCACGGGTTTCATGATAGCCAGCCTTGCCTATCGTTATCTTCTCAGGTTCAATCGATGGTTCCTTGAACTGATATCGAAATCATCGGGATTGAAAATACTCGGTGGAACGTTCGGGGCGATAGCAGGCGTCCTGATTTCGTATCTTCTTATCACAACAATATTTGTAACTGTCATCCCGCCGACCACACAGGAGAATCAGGCGTACCTTCTGATAATCGGAACCGGCCTGACTTTCATAATGGTTTATCTTTTCAGTTTTCTAATCTCGCATCTGAATTTTGGAAAGACCGGAATAGCAGCTCTCACGATGGAATCGACTCCCAAGATTCTTGATACGAATGTAATCATCGATGGACGAATCAACGATATTGTGAAAGCAGGCTTCATTGAAGGTCCAATAATCATACCGGCAAGCGTATTGAAAGAGCTTCAGAAAATCGCGGACTCTCCCGATCCATTGAAACGAAATCGAGGCAAACTCGGACTCGATAATCTGAATATCATGCAGGATGAAATGGAATTGCCGGTTGAGATATACGATGATTTCCAGGATTCAACAGAGGAAATCGCCGATGTGGACACGCATCTCGTGAATCTCGCGAAGAAACTTGAGGGGAAAATCATCACGAATGATTACAATCTACATCGAGTCGCGATACTTCAGGGTGTCGATGTGCTGAACATAAACGAGCTCGCCAACGCCTTGAAACCCGTTGTCCTCCCCGGCGAGAATCTGAAGGTTCAGATAATCAAGCAGGGCAAGGAATCCGGTCAGGGTGTCGCGTATCTCGATGACGGCACGATGATCGTAGTCGAGGGTGGAGATAATTACATCGGCAAAGAAGTATATGTGAGCGTGACATCGATTCTTAATACTGTTGCCGGACGCTTGATTTTCGCCCGTCCCCAGAAACAACCCGCTGAGATGAAATGAGAATTAGCATTTTAGTTTGGTTGCTTTTCTAATGGAGGGTCTAATGGATTTTATTGTTAGCACCATTTTTGTTGTTGTAATCCTCGCGATCATATTCGGTCCCCCTATTCTTTATTTTTTGCATGAAAGAACAAAAACCAAAAAATCGAATATACATTGGATTGAATTTGCAGTTTTATGGTTCTCTATAATGGGATGTTTCATCGTCACAATGATTCCTGGTTTGCTTAATGCAAGACAATCAGCGTGGGAAAATCGGTGTAAGCTTACTCTGCGAAAACTTGCTACTGCGGAAAAAACATGGTTCAACAAAAAAGGAAGTTATGCAACACTTGATGAGCTTGTAAACGAAAACTACATAGAATCAGGGTATACGCAGGATAGCATAATTGATAATTATCAAATTATCCTTTTCGATGTTAACAAAAATAAGAAAGCTCCCAGCTTTACAATTATTGCCATTCCGAGAACTCAACAAAACAGATTACGTACTTTCGCTATAAGCAATGATGAGAATCCAAGGGTATGGATCGGACAAACGGAAAAATGGGAAACAGGCAAAACCATGCTTCATGTCAGATCATTCTGGGAACCTTTAAGATAGAGTTATTCTAATGAGGCCCAGGTTGAATTTATAGAGCACCAATAGGAATAGAAAATGTTGAATCTGTAAGAGGGAGAAATTGATTTGTCAGGCAGATAACACCGCCTGTCCCAATATGCAATCATATTGCATATTGGTCGATATCGACGCGAAAGTCAAAATCTTATATCGCAGCCCGGTAATTCTCTTGTCGAGGGAAATTACATACGAATTAACCATGGTTGATTCCCTGGCTACATTTTCCCCGGCATCGCTAATTAGCATTGTTCTTTTCGTTGTAGATTTGTCAAAACGCGATGCCGGGTTACATTTTTTCGTTGTGGATTTGGTTCAAACCAGGGTGCCGCCCACAATCGCGCTTCTGAAGTTTCGATTACATTTGGTCTTGATGCGATTGTGGGTGAGTGTGCAATCAAGGAAAAAAATCACCCACAATCCCCATTCGCCATCAAGTCCAACTAAAAAATCGTGCTCAATTAAATGGCGAATGGGGATTGTTGGCGGCACCCTTTTCTATTGGTTCAAATGCGATGCCGGGCTACATTGGAACTCACATAAATCGGGTGATTGTGATATAATCCATTTTTCCCGTTGAAGAGGGGGGAAATTGTGTCATGCTCATATTCATAAAAAATAGCGCGAGCAGCGGTGATATCAGTCGCCTGGTGACACATCTCGAGGAACAAGGCTTCAAACCTGAGGCTATCACGAGCGGCGATTCGCGCATGATTCAGGTTGTGACAGATGGCAGGGATATCCCATCGCTTGAGGCATTCGATGGCGTTAACCGGATAGTCCACACGGAGCCGAGATTCCGTCTCGCATCAAGAGATTTCAAAAATTCAGATACTGTTGTAGAGGTAGGGGATAGGAAAATCGGAGGAGGAAATTTCTGTGTGATAGCCGGTCCGTGCGCGGTTGAAAGCATTGAGATCGCGCATGAGATAGCGATGGTCCTCGCGCGGGAGAATCTTAAGCTGATGCGCGGAGGAGCGTTCAAGCCTCGAACATCTCCATACTCGTTCCAGGGGCTTGGTTACAATGGTCTTGAGCTACTCGCTGAAATCCGCAAAAAGACCGGTGTTCTGATTGTAACTGAAGCGATCGATGTTGAATCGGTTGACCGTGTTGAAAAGGTCGCTGAGATGATTCAGGTCGGCAGCCGCAACATGCAGAATTTCTCGCTCCTCAAAAGACTCGGGAAAATATCAAAGCCGATTCTCCTGAAACGCGGCATGTCATCGACGATTGAGGAACTTCTTCTTTCTGCTGAGTATATTCTCTCAAGCGGAAATAATAATGTGGTTTTATGCGAAAGAGGAATCAGGACATTCGATAGCTTCACCCGAAATACTCTCGACCTATCAGCTGTTCCCGCGTTGAAAGAGCTTTCGCATCTGCCTGTTATTGTTGACCCATCGCACGCAACCGGACGGCGCTCGTTTATTCAGCCGATGTCTCGTGCTGCTATGGCTTGCGGCGCTGATGGTATCCTCATCGAGATTCATCCGCATCCCGAACACGCTTTTTCGGATGGCGGTCAAACTCTTGATTTGACTGAGTTTAAAAGCCTGATGGGAGAGCTTCGCGAACTCGCTAAAATAATGAAGCTGAAAGTTAATTAAAAAATGGGTCAGAGCCTTTTTTCATGGTAGATATTTCCCGGAGAGGGGGACAGTCCCGGATGATGACTTCAAATTGAATATTACTTATTCACTCAGACGAGAGGGGAAGTAATTGGTGATCTATTTACAGGGACAGTCCCCATACTTCGAAAAAAGGCTCTGACCCATTTTTTTCTTTTTCCTTAATTTTCATAAAATCTCTTTCATTTCAATTAATTTAGCATTATAATGCTTGTCTAATGGGATGACGTCCAGGGGTAGGATTCTGGATGTCAAAAAAGCTTGTCTCTATAATACTTCTCACCTGGAACGGCTCAAGTCATGTTGAGGAATGCCTTGATTCGGTCATGCGTCAGCGCTATCGTCCGCTTGAACTCATCGTTGTTGATAATGGCTCCACAGATGGCACATCGGATATGATTCAAACATGTCTCCATGAAAAAATGACCATACCATGGAAAATCGAGTTGCTGCCATTTAACACCGGTTTCGCAAAAGGCATGAATCGAGGCATAGCGCATTCAAATGGGAAATATACTTTGACCCTCAACCAGGACCTCAAAATGGAGGAAGATTACATTTCAAACCTGGTTGAGGGGCTTGAAAAAGAAGGTGGAACTCCGGTCGGTTCCGTGATCGGGAAAATCCTTAAATGGAATAAAGATAATATTAACAGCGGGTCGATAATCGATTCAGCGGGTCATGAGATATTCTCGGACCGTATAGTGGAAGCTCGCGGCAAAGGAAAGAGCGCTGATTCATTTGCTGACCCATGCGCGGTTTTTGGCGTGAGCGCAGTCGTAGCATTGTATGACAGGGATGCTCTCGAAAGAGTTTCTCTGAAGGGCGAAATTTTCGATAACGATTTTTTCAGCTATCTCGAAGATGTCGACCTTGATTACAGACTGATCCTGAAAGGCTATGAATCGAGGTATGTGCCATCCGCTATCGCGTATCATGCGGGTGCGGGAAGCGGTGGACGAAAGAGTTTCAGAATACGTTTCAAGGCTCATACCAACAGGTATCTTGTATGGGTGAAAAACGAAAAAGCATCAGAACTGCTAAAAGACTTCGCACCGATCTTAGCGCAGGAGATTTTCCAGCTTTTTCGCACGCTGGTTACATCGCCTTTGTTGCTTATAAGCTGGTTTGTGTTTCCATCGAAAGCGATGAGGGTAGCGAAGAAAGGAAGGGAGATATATAGAGAAGAAGAAAAAGAATATCGCCGTTTAAGGAGCTTTATAAAGCGGGGAAGGCTGATGAGTAAATTTATGGGAAAGGCATGAGTTATTATCAGGTTTTTATAAATTTTAGGGTCGAAACTTGAACATGGATGCCTTTATTGAACTTAATGAGAGTAAATTAGACTTAAGAATTTTTAAACGGTTATTATGCACAAGATATCCACAAATAGAGGTAAGTTTGTCGATAAAAACTATAATGATGTAAATATTTTGCGGTTAAACTTATACAAAAGATGATTGGAAAGATTAATAAAGAAGAATTACTGGATTCGGTCACAAAATTGCCGGTTCTCTCCGAGGTTGTCTACAGAGCGATGAAGTTGATCGATGATCCCCAATGTTCGATAAGAGATCTTACCGATCTTATTTCCAAGGATCAGTCCATATCAGCAAAGGTTATGAAGATTGCCAATTCGGCTTTTTATGGCTTCCCGAGGAAAATTCATTCGCTGTCGGAAGCCTTTATAATCCTGGGATTCAGGACAATACGTTCGCTTTTAATAACAGCATCTGTCTCAGACCTTCTAAGGGGACCGGTCGATGGTTACATCATAACCAAGGGTGACCTGTGGAAACATTCGTATGCTGTGGCGTTTACTGCGGGTAATGTTGCCAGATCCGTAAAGAAGCAATTATTGGATGCGTCTTTCACCGCGGGAATCCTTCATGACATAGGTAAACTGATTTTGGGGAATTACCTGAAAGGAACATATCAGGAAGTACTGAGCACCGCGAGGAATACTAACATCACTCTTCCGGAAGCTGAGGAGAAACTGCTTGGGTACAATCATGCGGCTGTGGGTGGGATGGTTCTTGATCACTGGAATTTCCCGGAGGTTATCGTTAACGCGGTAAGCAATCATCATAAACCTTTGAGTAATGGCAACGATGAATATGATCCGATGACCGGGATACTGCATGTAGCGGATGGATGGGTTCTTGAAAAGGGGATTGGAATCGCACAACAAGAGAATTTGTACAAGATGGATACATTAATATTGCAGAAGATGGGAATCAGCGATGAGACACGCGATGAGATAATCAAGCGTCTTGACTCGGAGCTCGTTTCGATGCATGAAATCTTCAATGGTGACAAAGCGGGTGTCAAACTCTCTGTCATGCCGGATGTCGCCAACAGGAAAAAAGGGATTAAAGCTTTTTAATCTGTCGACCGATAAACATATTGGAAATTTTTTTTATTAAGAAAGATTAAGTTTGATTTAATTTTATAAATAGGGAAGCTCGAGTGTCACCACAGATATTCGGAGAAAAGATAGAGACGTTGAAGGCGGGGATGGATTATGCCACGGCTAAAAACCGCGCTATTTCATCCAACATCGCCAATATCGAAACTCCGGGTTTCAAGCGTTTCAAGGTTATCCTTAACGAGAAGCTCGGCAATGAATCAGGACGCGACATAGGACTTTTCAAGACTCATCCAAAACACATTGCAGGAAACGAGCAAACCGGAAATCATCCATATCAAGTAACCAGAGATGAGGATACTGTGCAGCGTGCTGATGGCAACAATGTGGACATCGATAAAGAACTCGCTGAGATGAACGCAAACGCGCTTTATTTCACGTCGCTTACAAGTTTTCTCGCGAAGAATTTCGCGGGACTTCGGTCGATTATTTCCGAGGGCAGACGGTAATGCTCTCGGTTTTGCTTTAATGCGTGGAGCGGATTATGGGACTTTTTGAAAGTTTTCAAATATCGGGATCGGCACTTTCAGCGGAACGTCTGAGAATGGATCTTATCGCAACCAACCTTGCCAATTCCAATAATACAGCCAAGCCTGGCGAGAGCATATTCAGGCGTAAACTCGCTGTTTTCCAGTCCGATCCGATATTATCGGCGAAGGGTATCATGGGAGTAAAAGTCTCGAGGATAATTGAAGATACAGCGCCCCCGAAGATAGTGTATGACCCGTCGCATCCTGATGCCGATGCTGATGGATATGTCGCTTATGCGAATGTTAATCCGATACTTGAAATGGTCGACCTGCTCGCGGCAAGCAGAGCGTATCAGGCGAACCTTGCCACGCTCGATACAACAAAAGACATGATGCTGAGAACGCTGCAGCTTATTTCATAATTGTGAGAAAAAGAAATGATTAACCAGATTAATTCGATAGATATGACAGTAGGTTCGAGGATGTCCTCCCATGCCGCGAAAGGCGTTGGAGGCGAGGAGAAGTCTTTCGGAGATCTTCTCGCACAGGCTGTTAATAAAATCAGCGAGCTTGACAGTGATTCAACGGCGAAACAACTGGCTTTCGCAAGGGGCGAGAATATTGAGTTACACGAGGTTGCAATCGCGATGGAGAAAGCGTCAATCGCGATGGAACTTGCAATGGCGGTTCGTAACAAGATTGTTGAGGCGTATCAGGAAATGATGCGGATGAATGTTTGATCGAATCGGGAATGTCGTGGAAGAAAGATGATGTGGTTGCCTGAGGGCATTTTGTAAAGGTTCGGAATGGGGGTTAAAGATGTGGTCGACCGGGGAAGCATCGTAAACGATGCGCTCTTGGCATTTCGGGAGAAAGCATGGAAACAAAGGCTGAGAAGAAAGCAAGCGGATTTGAGCAGTTGAGAAATATGTTCAACACGCTTGATACCAACGCGAAGGTGATTATCAGCGGCGCGCTTGTAATCGTGGTTGTCGGTATACTCCTTATGATTAATTATTCGTTAAGACCGGATTACGTGCTCCTTTATGGCGGTCTCGATTTGAAGGATGCATCGGAGATAATCCAGGAACTTGACAGCCAGAACCAGCAATACAAGGTGCGTGCGGGAGGACGAGACGTCCTCGTGCCTCTTCAGGATCGCGATAAGCTCAGGATCACCCTTGCCGGAAAAGGCTTTTTACCTTCAACTCCAACTGGTTACGAGCTATTCGATAAGAATCGAATGACGCTCTCCACGTTCGAACAGAAGGTCGATTTCAAGAGGGCTCAGGAGGGCGAGCTCGCCCGTACACTCATGAGTATCGAAGAAATCGAATACGCCAGAGTGCATCTTGTTATTCCGGACCCCAGCCCGTTCTTCGAGGAAACGATCAAGCCAAGCGCAAGTGTCGTGTTAAAACTGAGAGGGGTGATGCGTCTCAATCCGGAGAAAATATCAGCGGTGGCAAACCTTGTAGCAACCGCTGTCGGAGGAATGGATCCGAAGAATATAACGATAATGGATGACAGGGCTAACCTTCTTGCGGGCGGAGGAGTCGAAGGCGACTATGGACTCGAACTAATGCCGAACCAGCAGAAGTTCAGACAGGAATATGAAGAATCCGTGAAGCAGAAGGTTAAGGGTGTGATCGAACCGGCGTATGGACCGGGGAATGTCGCGGTCGCGGTGAGCGCGGATTTCGATTTTAATAAAGTGGAGGAGGAGAAAACAATATTCGAACCGGTTGCCGGCAGCGACACCGGAATATTGAGAAGTCATGAGGTGACCGAGTCAACAAGCGAAAATGCACCATTGAACGAAAGCGGCGTGGCAGGCGCGACAACGAATATACCGTCATACCAGGGAGGCGTATCGGAGGGTGGATCAACATCGAAAACATCCGAAACCTCAGAGATAAAAAACTACGAAATAAATGAGACTCAGAAAAAAACCATTTTCGCCCAGGGAGCGATAACGAAACAGAGTATCTCGGTTCTCATTAACGTGGAGAAGTTGGAGGCAAATGAGAAGACCGAGATAGAGGACTTGGTGAAGGCGGCTGCGAATATAGACAATACACGAGGAGACATAATATCCATAGCCGCGCAGGTTTTCGATACCACCTTCCAGGATGAGATAGAGAAAGCCAGAGCGGCTACCATATCGGCAGCGAAGAAGAGTTCATACATCGTGTATGGCATCGTTTTGCTGACAGCTGCCTTATTCGCGTTCGCTCTGTTTAAGCTAATGAAACCGGTTACGATACCAACGCGTACGGTACCCGAGATTGAGCGTAAAGCCGAGAAGGAGAAGGAGGAGGAATGGGAGCACCTGATTCCCGAGGGAGCTGATTTTGCAAGGACACGCTTGAGGGAGGATGTTTTCCGGATGACGAAGGATCATCCGGAGGAAACCGCAAAGGTTGTGAAGTCGTGGCTTAAAGAATAATGGTAAATATAATTTGCATATTTTATTCTAATAATGGTATTATTTAAAAGATGCCAAGCGAAGGCCTGACAGGCGGACAGAAAGCAGCATTATTCATGATAGCGCTCGGTAATGATATCGGCGCCATGGTGTATCCTCACCTTACTGAAAATGAAATAGAAGAGCTGACGATGCAAATCGCGAATATTGGCAAGGTATCAAGCGATTCGGTCGATTTTGTCTTTGAGGATTTCTACCAGACCATAGTAGCTGAAAAATATGTCACCGAGGGGGGCGTGGATTACGCCCGCGGTATCCTCGAGAAAGCACTTGGAGCGGATAAGGCTGAACAGGTGGTTCAGAAATTGAGCACATTCCTTCAGGTGACGCCATTCGATTTCATACGCCGCTCCGACCCGTCGAACCTTCTTAACTTCCTCCAGAACGAACATCCGCAAACAATCGCTCTTGTGCTGGCATATTTGAGACCGAACCAGGCGGCGACCGTGCTCTCAAGGTTGCCTGCATTAATTCAGGTAGAGGTAACGAGACGAATTTCCCTCATGGATAGAACATCACCGGAGGTTATCCGCGAAGTCGAACGTATCCTTGAGAAGAATCTTTCGAGTGTCATGTCCCAGGAGATGGCGTCAGCAGGCGGAGTCAGCTCCATTGTCGAAATATTAAATCATGTGGACCGCGCGACTGAGAAAACCATACTTGAGACGCTGGAAAAAGATGATGCCGAGTTAGCAGCTCAGATTAAAAACATGATGTTCGTCTTCGAGGATATAATCAATCTTGATGACCGTTCGATACAGCAGGTTTTGCGCGAGGTTGACACAAAGGAACTTTCGCTTGCTTTGAAAGGAGTATCCGAGGAGGTTTCTCAGAAAATTTTCAAGAACATGTCGAAGCGCGCTGCGGCTATGCTGCAGGAGGACATGGAATACATGGGACCTGTGAGATTAAAGGATGTCGAAGCCGCTCAGCAGAGGATAGTGAATGTTATCAGGGCGCTTGAAGATGCCGGCGAAATTATTATCGCAAGGGGTGAAACCGAGATGGTCTTGTAATCCGCCTTGCGCTTTCGCCAGACGGATTATAAAGAAAGAGATTTTTTATTTAATGAGAATTGATAACGAATATAATTCATCTTAAGCAAAAGATGCATCGGATAAATCCGACCTCCTGAACAGTTTTAATAAATTCCCTTGCCCGGGATACCTCCCCCGGGCTCTTTTTTTCAATCAGAGGAAGTTATTGTCGATGGATTCATCCTCAAGGTCGATCTCCTGAATTTCATCCTCGTCTAATTTTTTCGGGAACGATGTTTTCTGGCTTGACGACGGATATTCCACCGGCAGTTCCGGTTCCTCGACCACCTCTTCGCGAGTGCCGCCCTTCGGAGTCAGCATCACCATGTTATCAGCTACAATCTGCGTCATCCAACGTGTGATGCCATCCTGACCTGTATATTTGTCGGTACGGATTCTTCCCTCGATATATACTTTCATGCCTTTATCGAGGTACTGGTTGCATATTTCGGCGAGCTTCCTCCATGCAGTGATTCGATGCCACTCCGTATGTTCCTTTTTAGTGCCATCTTCATCCTGTCCCCATCGCTCAGTGGTAGCGATGCTGAATTTCGTGTAGGGAGTGCCACTTGGGGTGAATTTCATTTCCGGCTTCCCACCCAAGTTGCCTATTAAAATTACTTTGTTTACTCCGGCCATTCTTATTCTCCTTTCCGGACGCCTGTTTTATACAGGGCTTACCGTTCTTTTCAGATTATCATTATATCCATTCGCTATCATCAAAGCGAGATGGAAAAGTTTTCAAGATATGCCTGTCATGATAATAGACGACACCGACGACCAAAACGCTGCAAAATAATCAAAAATAATTGAATTTTACATTCGCGATTTCGTCGCCGATTATTTTCTTGATTGATTCGGCATCGCATCTGAAATCCTCACCGAGTTCCACTGCCAATTCCTGTGCTCCCACAAGGAATTTCACGATGATTTCAGTGTCACCCGGATTAGCTTGTAGAATCTCACTGAGCTTTTCACCGAAGCTGATGATATTTTCCGGGATTGGGAGGATTATTGCCATTTTAGACGAATCTGTTGCGGATGAATCAATCTCGGTATAAATATTCTCGATTTCAGTTTGAATGGCTGTCGGTCTGGGTTTGCTTTTTTTCTTCTCGGGCACGATGGCGACTTTTTCCGATGGTTTTTTCATTCTCTTCGCGGCATCGAGGATGAGTTTCGCCTGTCGGTTTTCTATTGTTTCACCGTTCTCATCGACTGTCTCGCGGATATCAACGCGGACTTTGGCTTTAATCATCACAACCGCTTCCTCCTCGAGTTCCTCCCCGTAATCTCTGAGATATGATGGAAAGACCATAACTTCAATCGAGCCGGTCAAATCCTCGACTCGCATAATCGCATATCTTTCGAGCTTGGTTTTGGAAATCTGATATTTTATCGAGCTTATCAATCCTCCAATTATGACCTCCTCCCCGTCGGCTAATCCCTCAAGCTGGTTGACAGCGAATGTGATATGCTCCTGGATTTTTTTCTGAAAAGGCAGAAGAGGATGACCGCTCAGATAAAATCCGGTGAGCTCTTTTTCCATTCTTAGCTTCTGTTCGTCGGGAAAATCATTTATTGCATCAAATGCCATTACCCTGTCATTTTGAGAAAGGGATACAAGGTCGAAAAGCTGCACTTGTCCTTTTGATTCATCCTCCTGCTTTTTCTTTCCGATTTCGACAGAGCGGTCGAGAGCCTGGATTTTTTGAGCGCGATTGGCAGGAAGGCAATCCATGGCGCTGCTTTTAATCAGATTCTCCATTGCCCCCCTGTTCAGGTAATGAAGGTCAACCCGTGTGGTGAAATCGACGAGATCTTTGAATGCACCATTTTTTTCACGCTCTCGGATTATCGCATCAACAGCCTGTTCGCCGAGACCCTTGATAGCGACAAGTCCGAACCGCACTCCTTTTCCTTCAACTGCAAATCCTCCCAATGATTTGTTGATATCGGGAGGGTATATGGGGATATTCTTGTGTCTCAACTCGGCAAGTATCTCTGTTATTTTTTCGGTGTTGGCCATCTCGGATGTCAGAAACGCGGCGTAGAATTCAACCGGATAATTCGCCTTCAGGTAAGCTGTCCAGTAAGCGAGAAGACCGTACGCAGCCGAGTGAGATTTATTAAATCCATAACCGGCGAAATCAAGAATGGAATCGAAAATCTCGTCTGCTATCTTCGGATTGACACCTTGTTCGGATGTACCTTTTTTGAATTGGCCGCGATAGGGTTCAATTTCGTCTTTTCTTCGTTTCTTGGAGATGAATTTAATTATGTTAACGGCATCAGGGAGAGACATACCGCCCAGCTCGACCAGTATCATCGTTATCTGCTCCTGGTATGTGATTACGCCGTAGGTTTCATCAAGTATTGGTTTCATTTTCGGATGAGCATACTGGATTTTTTCTTTTTTATGTTTGCGTTCGGCATATTGAGGGGCATGACGGATAGGGCCGGGACGAAACAGAGCGATGACAGCAATCAAATCGCCGATATGGTCGGGACGAACCTCGCGCATCAGGCTTCGCATCCCGCTGCTTTCAAGTTGGAATACACCGAGCGTATCGGTATCGCAGAGAAGACGATATGTAGCTTTGTCATTAAGAGGAATAGTTTCAGGATCGATTTCAATGCCGTGATTTTGTCGAATGAGTTCTATCGCGTGCTCCATGTATGTGAGCGTGCGAAGACCAAGGAAATCCATTTTAATCAAACCGATTTTTTCGATATCCTTCATCGAGTATTGCGCGACCATGTCGCCCGTTTTCTCTGAGATCATGACGGGTGCGTACTCGACAATGGGTTTGTCGGCGATGACAATCCCTGCGGGATGCACCCCGCCTGTTCGGATAAGACCTTCGATCGCAATAGCCGTATCAAGCCATTCCCTGACCAATTCGTTCTGACGATAAAGCTTTTGCAGCTCTTCAGTTATTTCCATGGCGCTTTCGAGATCGAAGCCGAAGGGAATCATTTTAGATACCTCATCGACCTGTGGCAGCGGGATATCGAGAACTCGTCCGGAGTCGCGCACCGCGGCGCGTGCTTTGAGACGATTGAAAGTTACTATCTGGCACACTCGATCTTTTCCGTATTTCTCGCGGACATAATCGATAACTTCCTCGCGTCGTGCTGGATCGAAGTCGATGTCCATATCCGGCATGCTCTTTCGCGCGGGATTTATGAACCGTTCAAAAAGCAATTTGTATTTTATGGGGTCGATATCCGTTATTCCGACCGCGTAGCTCACGAGACTTCCCGCTCCTGAACCTCGTCCCGGTCCCTTGCTTATTTTTCTTTCAAGGGCAAAGCGGACAAAATCCTCGATTATAAGGAAATACGGAGCATAACCGAGTTCGTTTATCCATTTAAGTTCGTAATCAAGCCTTTCACTGTATTCCTGTGGAACATCGCCACCATGGAATCTCTTCCTGAGACCCTCTCTCGATATTTTTCCGAGATACTCACCGGGGCTGGAGTCATCGGGAGTTTCGAATGTCGGGAAATGGAATTCGCCAAGATCGATTTTCAAGTCACACAGGTTAGCGAGGATATCGCAATTTGTAAGCCATTCAGCGTTTCCATCGACCACCTGAAGCATCTCATCCCGTGTCTTGAGATAGAACTGGTCGTTGAAAAATCTCAATCGATTTGTTTCGTAGATTTTTTTGTTCATCTGGACGCACATCATGATGTCCTGATATTTCGCATCTTTCTGATTGACATAATGCGCATCGTTAGTCGCGATTATCGGGATTTTGTAATCCTCGCTCAGTTTCCTGATATGGGGTTTCAGCCTTATCTGCTCCGGGATTCCATGATTCATATATTCGATGAACAAACGATCCCGTCCGAATATATCAAGAAGTTCTTCAAAGTATTTGCAGGCATCTTCGTAGTTTCGTCCGAGTAGAAGCTGATACACTCGGCTTTGCATGCAGGCAGTGGTTACGATAATGCCTTCGTTGTATGCCCTTAACAGCTCCGTGTCGATCCGTGGTTTGTAATGAAAGCCCTCGGTATAACCAAGCGAGGCAAGCTTTACGAGATTTTTATAACCGGTGTAATCGGCCGCATACAGGATGAGGTGATTGTTGGATTCTTCGGATGATTGTTTTTTATCGGTACGTGACGTGGGGCTAACGTATGCCTCTATGCCGATAATGGGCTTCAAACCGGCACTGACTGCGTTTGTATAAAGATGCAATGCGCCGTATAGATTTCCATGATCGGTCAGGGCAACATAGCCTTTGCCATATTCTTCAGTCCACTTGATAAGCTCCTCTATCCTGATAATTCCATCGAGGATTGAATACTCGCTATGGACATGAAGATGACTGAATCCTGGAACTTGCTCCATTGGGTGATTCACCTCAATTGGATTTCAAGGGAATTAAATCAAATCAAAATATAAGAGACTTTAATGTCTTTACGCAAGGATTTATTTTTGAAAAAAGGACAAAAAAATCTCGGGGTGGGGCTTTCCGAGGAGGAAAAAATCTAGAGGAAAAAATTTGAGAGGAGGAACTCTATCCCTATCCGCCACCCCGAGGGGTCTAAGTATTTAATTGGTCAAAACGCGTTTTTTCGAGTCGTTTCAATTTCAATGTACCACAATTTTCTAAAAACATCAATAATAATCTTGTTATTTCCAGTTTTATGGGGTTTTTCATGGAGTTCGAGTTGCCATGTCACCCACAATCGCGACGAAGTCAATTCATAACCGAAGCTTGATTTCATCGCGATTGTGGGCGGCACCCCGCCTCGCCCTCCCTACAGTTCTTCAATACTCAATCAGCACAACATCGCCTTCAACAAGAGCTTTTATGAAGTTCCCATTTTCATCATCGATGGAAAGATAGCCATTTTTCGTTATCCCTTTCGCAACGCCTTCTGCCCAATCGCCGCCAAGCTCGCGATAGCGGATTTTCATTCCCGTTTCTCGTCCCATTACACGCCATTTTTTTTCGAGGCGACCAAACATGTTCTCATCCAGAAGTATCAGGTTGCTTTGAAGGCGATCGATAATTTCTACAATAAGGTGGACAAGGTTGAGTTTTTTCCCGATGATGGATGAAATTGAATCGATTGCGTAGAAAGAATTAGTCTCATGAAAAAAATCTCTGGATGAATTCACATTGATTCCAATGCCCATCGCAACCGAAGTAGAGACATGCGAAATCAGTAGTTCCGATATGATGCCGCCGACTTTGGCTCGACCATGGAATATGTCATTAGGCCATTTGACTTTGAAGTCGCGCCTGGTCAAGTCCGAAAGCGCTTCTGCGACACTGATTCCTCCGATGATATTTAGGATAGCCGGATTTTGCTGGTGTGATTTCAAGGGGATAAGAAGGCTCATGGTGATATCTTTTCCATCGGGGGAGCTTATCCATCCACGGTCTCTTCGTCCTCGTCCGGATGTCTGGTTTTTAACGATGAAGAGAGCAAAATCCTGAAGCCCAGCGTGAAAGGCTTCTTTTGCCATGAGCTGTGTGGATAGGTGTTCTTTCCCGAATACTATTTTCCACGCCGGCAGTCTCATTTCGAGTACTTCGAGAAGCTCACGGGATTTCGATGGAATTTTGTAAAAAGTCTTCAAGGTTCAGTTTAGCTCAAATTTTAGATGGTTATTAGTACAAGCGAAATATTAATACAAGTTTGGCAGGGATGGAACATGTAAAAAAATGCATGCTGTCTCTATTATATTTTTACTGGGATCGCGGACAGCTTGTCCGCATGATTGTTAGTTTTATGTTAAAAGCGGACAGGCTGTCCGCGGTCCCGGTGAATGAAAATTCTGAAATATTTTCTGAAATAGGTTCAAAAATCGGTTCGCAGCATGGACATTATATATAGATAGGGATAGAAGGATTTTTTTAGGGAGTTCGGAAAGGTTCAAGGCACCTTTCCACATAATGAGAAAATATTTTTACCGTCTGAGAGCGTATCGGGCTCTCGAATGCATTTTTCTGGAGGTAGATATGTACCAGAAGGAAATCGATTTTGAAAAGAAGATTGAGTATGCCGAACAATGGCTAAGCAAGGCGAAGACGGAGCTTTCAAGTGGAAGCTCAGTGGATGCGGCAAGCCATGTGATTCTCGCTATCGCCGAGATGGAGACTCTGAAGAACGCGATTTTTGGAGTGCAACGAGTCCCTTTAAAAATAGCACCACCAAAACGTGCTTTTAGAATTGACTTTCGACCGATCCTCGCCGTAGCGATGTTCCTGCTTGCTTTGAGCATTTTTACATACGCTCCTCGATATGAAACATCGTTACCTGTATCCGATAAGGCAATGGATAATGGTCGTTTTGAAACCATGATTGGCGGTTTGAGCGAGCGGCAAATCATACCGGCGCCATTAATACCGGAGATGGTAATCGCATCGCTGAATGAAAAAGAAAATGTCGGAGTGTCAGGCACAGATTCGGTCAAATCTCGTTCCACCCTCAAGAGTAGAGCGATTAAGTCCGAATCGAATAAATCCGGTAACAAATCTGAAACTGTTAATGGGAATTCCGAATCATCAGGTGTATCGAAAGAGACCGGTTCTGTGCCATCATCCGTTTCGACTCCATCATGGGATTTTATCCCGGTGAGTTCTGAGCTTGATCCGAACGCTATTTCACTCGAGGCAATCATGGCGGCAAGGGAGAGCCTTAACGCAGAGTAATACGATTGAATGACAATAAATATAAAAGCAGAAATGATGCAGACGCTTTTTGCCAGATATTCATTCCAACACCTTATGCAATCGGGCACGAGAGAAGTGTCCGACACTTTTTATCAGAGAGGTCTGAAATGTTCCAGTTGAAATCTCGATTCTTCATTACTCTCATCATTACGGTTTTTATAGTCTTTGGCGCTGGAACTCTTGTTTATGCAGAGGAAAACCAGGGCGAGAAGAAAACTGAAAATACATCAGAAGAGCTCACTCCGATTCCACAACCGGAGGTACCAACGACGACGGAGGAGGAAAAACCACCGGCTGCCGAGGAGGAGTTGGTAGTAAAGGCAATCGAGATACAGGGGAACGCGAGGATACTTGATGAACAGATACTCGCTGTCATGGTAACTCGTCCCGGACGAACTTTCGTTTACAGCGAGCTCGAGGAGGACATGGTTAGAATCGGTGAGATGGGATATTTCAGGACACCTCCGAAATATATCCTTGAACCCATGGAAGGTGGAGTCAAAGTCCTGATTCTAATCGAGGAGAATCCGCCTTTCTCGGGAGTCAAAGTAAAAATAATCGGTCCCGGGCTTTTTAAAGAGGAGGAGATAGTGGCTATGTTCGATATCGAGAAGGGTGAAATAATCGGTTCGCAAAGGTTAGCTGAGAATTATGAGAAAATCGAGGATGCATACAGGCAGAAGGGCTACACGGCGGCTACGATTGTCGGAGCGGAAATAGATAATCAAGGCGTCGTAGCGGTTGAAATCAACGAGGGCATAATCAAGGAGTTCAAGGTTCAGGGCAATACTAAAACCAAGAGCATTGTCATTTTACGCGAACTTACATTGAAACCGGGCGATGTTTATGACAGTGTCCAGTTCAGACGCGACCTTGAAAAAATATTTGCGTTGCAGCTTTTCGAGGATATAACTGTCGATTATGAGCTCACGGATGATCGCCAGATAATCGTTATTATAAATGTCACGGAGGCGCGAACCGGTCAATTCGGTTTCGGTGCCGGTTATTCGAGTCAGGATGGTTTCCTTGGCGAGTTCACATACACGGAACGCAATTTCCGCGGGATGGGGCAAAGGGTCAATCTCATGGGTCAGATAGGAGGTCCCAATCCGGATTTCATGGTGAGCTTCTATTCACCGACCATAGACAAGCGGGGAACATCGCTTACAACCGAGGTTTTCCTGCTTTCATCGACGGATAGAGTCCGCAATATAGATAATCCCGAGGAGTTCACAAAATTCATAATGGAACGCAAGGGAGGGTCTCTCGGATTTGTCAGACCGCTCAACGAGACCGATGATCTCTCAGCGAAACTCAGTTTCCTTGATGGAAGCATCGATGTCGAGGGCGATGTTGATCCAGCTGATTATATCGAGCAGCTGAAGGATTACATGCAAAGAGGACTTCTTGAGGGAACATCCAATTCGGTTCAACTTGGATTTACGAGGGATACAAGGGATTTCGCGCTTGACCCATCGGAGGGTTTTTCAGCAAATATCACCGGCACCTATTATGGCGGCCTTCTCGGTGGCGATTTCGATGCTTTGAAAGTGTCAACTGAATATCGAACATATTTCAAACTGAATAAGGAGCGCGAACAGTTCGTGACCGGTGTTAGTCCGACGAGATTTCACAAGAATCATGTAATAGCGTTCAGGATATTTCTCGGGGGAGCGACAGGCGGCTTGAGTCTCTTTGACAGCTTCAAGGTTGGCGGAAGCGATTCCGTGCGCGGCACCGAGGAAGCTCTGCAAACCGGCGACAAGGCGATATTGGCGAATCTGGAATACAGGTTCCCGATAATAACGAATCTCTCCGGTGCGATTTTCATCGACAGCGGAACAGCGGCTCCTCCTGGCGAGTCGCTGAATATGGATAACATAGTCACCGCGGTCGGGGGCGGAATACGATACCGGATTCCGTTCTTCGGTATCGCGCCTTTGAGACTCGATTACGGTTACGATATCAAGAACGGTACGAGCCGCGTGACATTCGGTTTCGGGCAGATTTTCTGATTTGCGAAAGATGGATGAATCTTAACTCGATCATAATCATAACAACAGCATCGTTGATGCTCGTAACCGCGGGTTCCACTCTCGCTTTCGCTGTTGATGAGGATCAGAAGATAAAACAAATCACGCTTGTTTGCGATTATGTTGTTGATGTCCCGAAACCGATTGACGAAAAAATGATTACTACGCTGCAAAAAACACTTGAGCGAATACTTGTCGAGAACGATTCGAGAAGCATTGAAAGTTATATACAGAAGAAAAAAGAGATCGAAGCGAGCATAATCGACGGATTAAATATCGTTCTTGAACCGAAGGGTTACAGTGTGGAATCGCTTAATCTCGAATTTGGAGAGACAACAAAGGCATATTTTTTATTGAAACCTTATGGAAGATACATAAAGGAAATCGCGATTGAACTTGACACCGGCAATCTTCATCCGTTCTGGTATGCCAGGTTTAATGAGAGTTTTCAGAGATCGCATGATGAGTTGAACAGGTATTTCGAACCCCTTTTGAAAGGCTTGCCGGTTGGAGCGGAGGACAGCGATTGGGCTTTCAATCTTGTGAAAACCGATGTTTATAACACAGAGATAGTAACTCGTTTAATAACCGGCATGGATATTGAGGTCAGAGTTGATATCGCTGAAAAAACATCAGTAATAATCAAACCGAAACCATCGGGAAACCTTGTGAAAACCTTGAGAGTGCGTGCTTTGAGTCGGTCGCTTTTCCAGATGACTCTCGATCCGTTGAAAGAACTGATAACGAGCCATTCGAACATGGTAGTCGGGATGCCTGTCGGGCTCGTGAAAAATACACATAAGGACATCGAAGCTGAGTTCGTCAGGCTTGTTGATGAAGACACGCTATCGAAGAAATTCAACGCTCGGTCATCCTGCCGATTGTATTTCCTTGAGAAATATCCGGATGCAGCGTTTCTTGAGTTGAAAACCGAATCCAGTGCATACCATTTCAGGGCTGAAGCGATAGTTGATATCGGCAATGATAAGGCTCCCACAGAATTTGAAAGCCATATAGGAGCGATGATCGGGAAAAATTTTGAATGCTTCGCGCATCTGAATTTCTTTCCCGATGATGTTCGATTCAATCCTGATATCGGTTTTGGATTGCACCCTTTCGCGGGTTCTTTTTTCGCAGCCGGATGGGATATAACGGATACCACATGGAAAATTTTCGTTGAACAATACATTAATCCGTATGTCCATATCGAGGTTGAATCTTTCGAAAGCGATGAGGGGCAGGACCAGTATGGGATTGTATATAAACCGTTTCAGTCGGTCGGGTTCGGAGTGTTCAGCGATGGAGATGATGATTACTGGCTGAGAGCGTCGTTCGCTTTTTAGCCATGAAATATGGAGATGATATGAGATTCATGATGAACAAAAGATTTTTATCAGTGTTGATGAACATCACACTTGCCGTATCGTTTGTGGCTTTCGGGTTCGCGATAGGCAATATCTATGCCCCTGTCTCATCCCAGGCAGCGGGGTACACGGTTGCTTACGTGAACATCGATCAACTCCTCGAGGAACATCCAAGCTGGGATTCGGTCTATAAGAAAATCGTCGCGTATGAAGAGCAGGAATTGAAACAGCTGGACAAGTATAAAGGCTCGAATCTCACACCGGAACAGAAGAGGGCATCATTAGACCTTGCTATTGAGGTCAGGGAGAAAATAAAAGAGAAGCGAAAAGAACTGACGAAACCACTTTATGACGACATCCTGAAGAAAGCGGTCGAAGTGGGTAAAGAATCAGGTGTTGAGGTTGTGCTCGACAGCGCCGTTGTGCTTTATGGCGGGCTCGATCTCTCTCCAGCGGTCAGAGCAAAGCTATCAAAGAATTTATAAGAGATGCTGAAACGCAAGACATACATAGCCGTAATCGTTTTCTTAATCGCTCTTGCAGGTGCGAGTTGGGCGATATGGACGATTGTCCGGTATATGCTTTATAACCCGATAGAGCCAGTCCGCATCGCTGATTTACCGCAGGAAGCATTAAATTCACCGAGTTATGATTTCGCAAGAATCGAATTTCCGAACATTTACGGAGAAATGAGAGCGACAGATGTTCAGGTGCCATCGGGAATTCCATGGCCTCCTTCCAAAGATGTTATATTTCCTTTCCTCATCGGTAAGGAAGAAACATATGCACTGAAAGCACGAGCTCATTCAGCTTTCGACCCGGTTAAAGATGAGCAGCTTCGTAATATGCTGAGCGAATTACTAAAGATTAGAAAAGAAGATGAGGCAGCTCGACTTGAGCTTGCAGGGTCTATCTATAACGAATTACGCGGAACGGTTGGCGATTCTATTTTTAGAGCTGTTCTTTATGAAATGTTGATGAGGAACACATTGCGTTCAAGCCTTGAGAATCCGGAACTTTATCCGCTGAGGCTGGCTGAGGTCAAAAGCGATTTTTACAATAATAAGTTGGATGAAGCAGTGATTGTATTAAGCCGATATGATGCAGCTTTCGAGAAAGCTATCGAGGAACGCTTGGATGCTCTCAGGAACAAACAGAAAGAGGGAGATGGCTCGAGAATCCTGTTAATCAGGGATTACCTGCTCGCGAAAACATCGGGTATCGAAGCTGATGTTCGAAACGAGAAGCAGGTAGAAAATGGTGATAACGAGTGAGCACAATGAAGCTCATGGATATTGCAAAGATGATCGATGCCGAGCTTGTTGGCGATGGCGAGATGCTGGTATATGGTATCAGCTCGCTCGAAACGACACGTCCGGGAACAATCACATTCGCTGATGAAATGAGCCCCCTTAAGAATGTGAAGGATTTTTCTGACATAGCGATAATCGTACCCCGAAAGCCCGAATCATATACCGGCAATTTCGTGATACATCCAAAACCGAGAGTTGCATTCGCAAAGATTTCAGCATGGTTCAATCCTCCTTATTGGCTTTCGTATGATGGGGTAAGTCCTGATGCGTATATCGAGGATGGTGCGTTCATCGCCGAGGATGTATCGGTCGGGGCTGGAGCGTTTGTAGGTGAAGGCGCGCAATTGATGGAAAATGTGCGCGTGCTCCCCTTAGCTTATATTGGACGCAAGGTGGTTATCGGACGAGGAAGCGTGATACTCCCGGGAGCGGTAATACTTGATGGTTCGAAAATCGGAGAACGTGTGATTATTAATTCGAACGCTGTTATTGGCAGTGAGGGATTCGGTTTTGTCGAGGATGGCGATAAGCTTCTGAAAGTTCCTCAAACCGGCGAAGTGATAATCGAGGATGATGTGGAAATCGGCGCAGGAACAACGGTGGACAGAGGAACAGTTGATGACACGATTATCGGAGCGGGAACGAAAATTGATAATCTCGTTCAAATAGGACATAACGTGAGGATTGGAAAAAATGTTCGGATAGCCGCACAAGCGGGATTGTCCGGTCGAGTGGAAGTG